>OBZM01000080.1_pt1 | contig 34557 bp, 25 predicted proteins | sample 1476941 | NCBI WGS metagenome assembly OBZM01 (sample SAMEA2580243, study PRJEB22360) | human gut metagenome | biome: human gut; feature: human-associated habitat; material: faeces | place: Denmark | collected 2008/2010
TTATGCTGCTGCAGCAGCCAGTCCTTGCAGAACAATGTCATGACAAAGGCCCGAGGAGGCGGCGCTGCCGCAGATGTTCCGCTCCCATGGAGAGGATGTGATGCGTCGCGCGATGGCCGTGGTGAACGTAGTGAACCAGACGAGCACGCTCGTCCCCACCGTGCTCGGCGGCGTGCTGTACGCGGCGGTTCTAGGACGGGATTCCATCACCTTCGCTCTGGACAGCTGAGACATCAAAGCCATGTGTGGATATGCAAACGGCCGCCATCAATCATGGTGATGTTGGCCGTTCACGTCCCATTAAATATACTTTCGCACCGTATCTGGCTTATATACGGCAGATTCGGGAGACTTGGATTCACAGCTGGGTCATTAGTCCAGAACGTACATCCGGCTCTCGCAGCCATTTCCTGACGAAGCCAACTACTTGCAGCACGTTATTTCCCAATCGCCACTTACCGAACCCAATTGCCAGGCTGCGCCGCATCCACCATGACGCACCGTCACAAACGCTCCCGTCTGACGCGCTTTACTGACCTTGGGCGCGGTAGCGGGCTTCGGTGGCGGCTTTGGCGGGCTCCCACCAAGCGCGGTTGTCTATATACCAAGCGATGGTCGCCTGCAAACCGGCTTCGAAATCGGTGCGCACAGGCTTCCATCCGAGTTCGGTACGCAGCTTACTAGAGTCAATCGCATAGCGTCGATCATGCCCGGGACGGTCACGCACCCAGTCGAACGCATCTTCGGCACACCCCATAAGTCGCAGAATCATACGCATTACGACAATATTGCTCATTTCGCCATCTGCGCCAATCAGGTACGTTTCACCGATCCGACCGCGCGTAAGAATCTCCCACACCGCAGAAGAGTGGTCTTCCGTATGGATCCAGTCACGCACGTTCTCGCCTGTGCCATATAGTTTCGGTCGCGCACCTTCCATGATGGATGTGATCTGGCGTGGAATAAATTTTTCCACATGCTGGTACGGCCCGTAATTGTTGGAACAGTTGGAGATCGTGGCGCGAAGCCCGTACGTGCGAACCCACGCGCGCACCAGCTGGTCGGATGCCGCTTTCGACGCACTGTATGGGCTTGACGGCTTATACGGCGTGCTTTCGGTGAATTTGCATGGATCGTCGAGTGCAAGGTCGCCGTACACTTCGTCGGTGCTGATGTGGTGGAATCGCACGTCATGCTTACGGGCGGCTTCAAGCAAATGGAACGTGCCTTCCACGTTTGTTGTGATGAAGGGTTCAGGATTGGCGATGGAATTGTCGTTGTGCGATTCGGCCGCGAAATGCACGATCGAGTCATGACCAGGCACGATACGTTCCAGTAACGCAGCATCGCAAATATCACCTTGCACAAGTTCGACTTGCGATTGCGGAAGACCGGCGATATTTTGCGGATTTCCGGCATAGGTCAGTTTGTCGAGCACGGTTATGTGCACGTCAGGATGGCTATGTGCCACATAGCGCACGAAATTGGCTCCGATAAACCCACATCCGCCGGTCACGATGATGTTGCGCGGCTTGAAAATCTCACTACTCACAATTTCAGAGTACCGGCAGGGTTGCATAGTTCATGGAGCAATTTCACACCTACCTCATATATGGCAGATTTGGAAGGCTGGCCGGAAATATCTACGAGACACTCGTTCGTCCACAGCTGAACACTAAAATGTACCCGGTTTAATTGTACAGAGCCTCCAATTATAAGGGGGCTATCTTTTTGAAGGATGCGACGATGCCTATTTTCTCGCCCGACCGTCACGCTTGTGCACCTTCATACGTAAAACTTACTAAGCAGCCGATTACGGGCGGAACGTATCGCCCTCTTGCGAATGACGAAGATAGCAACGCTTGCGCTCCATCCGCCCTTTCAGGTCACCATGGTTCAAAGCTGTATACGCAGAAATCAGCAATTCGCGCCATCTCCGACAACACAAGCGTTTTCATTCCCAACGTCGACGCGCTCCATCTGCCAGAAACGGCTGATAACAAGTCCGACAACGGAGCATTTGGCGAAGCAGGGAACGACAATATCCATTTCACCCCCCTATCTGCCGAAATTCAACTCGCGCAAACTGACGAACGTCCTCTGATGCAGGCCTTTGAAGTCTGCAAGCAAGCAGCCCGCACCACAACAAAAGTGCTTTCCACCGCAGGGCACGCAGTCGCAAAAGCCGCCAAAACTACCGGCCACGCCATCCACACCGCTGCCACAGCAGTAAAAAACGCATGGCATACTTTTATTAATTTCAAAGCCGTTCAACTCATCATCAAATTCTTCAAGAAGGCGCACGGTCTGTGGAAGAAACGTATGAAGTTCTCATACGCCTTCTACACCATCGTGTTCTTCCTGCTCACTTCAGCAGAAGTCATTTTCCTTCAATGGGGAATGTATTCCGAGCCCGAATATGAAAAGGGCACTGAAATTGACGAAACAACGAAGGTCCTTCAAAGCGTTGCGGGACAAGTCACCAGATTCATCAGTCAAATGTGGCTTGAGCAAAAGAACGTCTGCCTCGTCAGTTTTGTCGGCTTGGCTTTGATTTATCTCGCGTTAATTCTTGTAACGAACCGATTCTGGATCGCCACTCTTGTTTTCGGCGTTGCCCTTACCGCTTTTGGAGTCGCCAATAGCATTAAAGTACAACTGCGTAATGAACCGATCATCCCTGCGGATTTAACATTCATTTCAGGCGGCGACACCGGTAGCATCATGTCATTTGTACCGAAATCCAGTCAAACGTTCGTTAATGGCGCAATTACTTTCGTAATTTGGTTCGCAATTATCATCTTCGCCCTTTTTGTTCTGGACGGCCGCAGACGTTTCATTTATTGCTCATGGAGACATCCCATTGCCAACATCAAAAACATCATTGGCAATGTCTTCCGCATACTCGCAGCAATACTCAGCGTTGTGCTACTGAGCACTTATGTCATAGGTTTAGGCACGCCCGGCTCAGGCACCTACAAATGGGCTAAAGATAATGGATATGCACCCCAATTATGGAATGCCATAGGTGATGCTCAAGCCAATAATCCGGCCACCACATTCCTTAGCCTGTCAAAGGTCAAGGCCATGGATAAGCCCGGCAACTACAGCCAAAAAACTATGGAATCTCTCGCTAAGAAGTATACGCAAGAGGCGAAAACCATCAATCAGACTCGAACAGGTGAGCTTACGGACAATACCGTCATCATGATTTTGTCTGAAACTTTCTCCGACCCCACTCGCGTTCCGGGCGTTTCTTTTAGTCTCGATCCAATACCGAACATCCGTAATATCAAGAACACGACCACTTCAGGACTCATGCTGTCCCCCGGTTACGGCGGTGGCACCGCGAATATCGAATATCAGGCTTTGACCGGCTTGAATCTTGCGAATTTCAATGATTCTTTGATTGTGCCGTACCAGCAATTGGTTCCGAACCAGAATGATCCTTATTCGTTCAACCAGATTTGGATGAAAAAGTATGGGAAAAATGCTTCTACTGCGGTGCATCCGTTCCAGCAAAGCATGTATCTGAGGAATATCAACTACAGGAAGTTTGGCTTCTCATACCTGTACACGCTTGATAGCAAAATTCCGCTGAAACATACCGGTTGCATCGACCGTTCGCCTTATGTGAGTGACAGCGAAGCGTATCAGAGCATTCTTGACCTGCTCGATAGGCAACAAGATTCGAAGTCCTCGCAGTTCTTGCAACTCGTCACCATGCAGAACCATATGCCCTATGGCGATTACTATGACAATAACGAGTTTTCAGACGCCAATATTTCAGAAGATTTATCTGATGGGGAACGCTGGAATATCAATACCTACATTAAAGGAATTAACTGGACCGACCAGGAAACGGCGGATTTCCTTAATCAGCTCGACCAAATGGACAAGCCAATCACCGTTATCTTCTATGGAGATCATCTGCCCGGCATCTACGACACGGCAGATATGAACAAGAACAATAAAACCGTTTTGCATGAAACAGATTATTTCATTTGGTCAAATTCTGCTTCGTCTTCCCATGGAACGAAAGTTAATCCCACAACCACCGCGTACACATCATCCAACTATTTCATGCCGCTGGCTGCAGAACACATGAACGCTAAGGTATCACCGTATCTTGCGATGCTTACGGAATTGCAACAAGAAGTCCCTGCAATGAGCCGTGTGATCGGCACTAACGGCGGTATCGGGCAAGGTAAGGCGACGTACCTGGATCATGATGGCAACGACATCAAAGTCACAGCTTTAAGCGCTAAAGCAAAGGAGCTGCTCAAAGATTACAAACTGGTTCAATATGACCAGACCGTGGGCAAGAATTACCTTAAGGACTTGGATTTCACACAGGTCCCATAGGAATCGGAAAAATAGGGCCGCACAGGAAATGTCTGTGCGGCCCTATTTTCATATGCAGAAAATCACTTTTTGAGGAGTGGTTCGACCTGCTGCTCGTACGCGGTCAACGCGGTGTCGATCACGTTGTGCATGTCGTAATACTTGTACGTGCCCAAACGACCGCCGAACACGGTCCTCGGCTCCGCCTTCGCGAGCTCCTCGTACCTCGCGTACAACGCCTTGTCGGCCTCCGTGTTGATCGGATAATACGGCTCGTCGCCACGCTCGGCGAAACGGCTGTACTCCTCCCACACCACCGTTTTGTCCGGGTTCTGCGACGCGCGGCGCTCCGGGTTGAAGTTCTTGAACTCGATCGCGCGCGTGTACGGCACGTCCGGGTCGGAGAAGTTCATCACCGGGCATCCGAAATGGTCGCCCTCGTCGTAACGCACCTCCCTGAAGTCCACCGTGCGCCACTTCAGCTCGCCGAGCGAATAGTCGAAGTAGCGGTCCACCGGACCCGTGTACACCACCGGCACGCCCGCCGCGGCCAGCGCCTTCCTGTTGTACGGCTGGGACTCGTCGAAGAAGTCGGTCCTCAGGGTCACGTGGATGCGCGGATCGTCGATCATGCGCTCCATCCAGGCGGTGTAGCCGTCCGTGGGCAGGCCCTCCCACGTGTCCCTGAAATACCGGTTGTCGTAGTTGAAGCGCACCGGCAGGCGGTTGATGATGCCCGCGGGCAGGTCCTTCGGATCGGTCTGCCACTGCTTGCCCGTGTAGTTCTTGATGAACGCCTCGTACAGGGGGCGGCCGATCAGCGAAATGCCCTTGTCGTTGAGGTTCTGGGGGTCCGTGCCCGCCAATTCGCCGGCCTGCTCGTCGACCAGGGCCTTCGCCTCGGCCGGCGTGTAGTGCGCGTGGAAGAACTGGTTGATGGTCCCGAGGTTGATCGGCAGGGGATACACCTCGCCGTCGTGCGTGGCGTACACGCGGTGCACGTAGGAGGTGAACGAGGTGAACCTGTTCACGTACTCCCACACGCGCCTGTTGGACGTGTGGAACAGGTGGGCGCCGTACTTGTGGATCTCCGCGCCGGTCTCCTCGTCCATGTAGCTGTACGCGTTGCCGCCGATATGGTCGCGCACGTCGATGATCTCGACCCTCACGCCCAGGTGCTCGACGGCCTGCTGGGCCACGGTCAGGCCGAACAGGCCCGCGCCCACGACCACCAGATCGGGATACTCCACCGCATCAGTCATAACAAAACAACCTTCCAAACAATAATCGCACAAAAGCAATGTACATTTTCATGCTCATATTACTCTCATGCGAGCCTATGAATCAGGAAAGTTTACTTGTCTCCGAAAATATGCGCCCATGTTTCCATGGAAGCAATCCCATAGGATTGATACTGGACAGCCAAGCGCTTCCAATTCTTCTCAATCCGGCGAGTAAGCCGATAGCCTTCAAGCATGTTCTTGCGGAAACGCTTGTTGTCTCGTTTCAACCATGCCACACCATTACCGTCTGGTGTGGTCACCAACGCTGAATTGACATGGTCGAAAGCAAGCCAAGTCCAAGCGGCATCCCGTGCCGGGATGGCAGCATCAGGCTGAACGGCCTTATCTGGATTGACGTTTTTGATGAAACTCTTGACAATCAGACCAACCGCGGCCTTATACCGGCTCTTCATGGTCGAAGGATGGTTCTTCGGCGGCTCGACCTCGCCCGCAGGCTCTGGGAACGCTTCAAAACTATCCTGAGCCTGAGCATCAGGATATTTCGCGCGCAGTTCACGAACTTCCCCAAGCTTCGTCGGCAAGCAATCCACGAGGTACTGCGGGCCACGAAGAATGTCCCGTAACGCCATATGGTGCAATGCCATGGCCGAATACACAAAACGAAGCCCCAAGCTGGCATCGCCATACATGGTTTCCATCAGCATACGAGGCGCCTTATCAGGGTATGTCAGCAATGCGGCAAGCCAACGATTACGCTCGGTGAAATATTCCTCCCAAGAACGAGCGGGATCCTTGTCATGCCATGCCTGATGCCACACGGCAACGCCCGGCAGACAGACCGTCGGAAAACCGGCTTTCTTGGCACGCAGACCGTATTCGATGTCGTCGAACTTGATGAACACCGGCATCGAGAGGCCGATTTTCTTGACCACGGCAATCGGAATCAAACACATCCACCAGCCGTTGAAATCCTCATCGATGCGTTGGTGACGATCCGGAGAGTCACGAAGCGGTTCCATAGAGAAGTCGTGATTGTACCCCATGCTCTTGGACGGATACATCCACATTCGCTGCGGATTAATCCTCTCGCCTTGCGTATAAAGCATGGTGCGATTATCAAGATGAAGCATGCCGCCGCCGACAAGAACCGGACGGATCGTATAGTCGGAGAACTGGATGGAACGAAGAATCGATTCAGGCTCACTGATGGCGTCATCATCCAGCAGCAACACGAAATCGCTGTTCCCAGCTTTCGCCGTTTCGTACATACCTCGAGAGAAGCCGCCGGAACCACCTAAATTGGCTTGCTGAATATACGTAAGCTGCTTTCCAAGGTCGGCGGATACTTCGGCAAAGCCTTCTTGATTTTTGACCAGATCGTTGCCTTGATCCGTGCAGTACACGGTATCCAGTCGCTTACGCAGTGCCGACGCTCCTGCGATGGCGCGCAATTGGTTCATGCAGTACGAGGCACGATTGAATGTGGTAATGGCGATGGACATAGAAGTGCCATGCTTGGCTGTGCGCGCTTCACGCGGAACAGACCATGTCGCATTGGAAATAACGACTGGCCCACCTAGCGATTCCGCGTCGAACCAGAAGTAACCACCGTCCATGAGCCCGGTCATAGGCACATCCACGCATACGGAAGCCGAGGTATCCGCAGCATGGACAATCCGCTCCGCTACCGGATAAATCAGGCCTCGACCCGTCGACCGGAAGACGTTGATCTTGGCGTTTCCTTGAACGGACACTGCGAAGCGCACGGTCTTCACGCCAGTCCAACGACGCCAATACGATGCAGGGAACGCGTTGAAGAACGTGCATCCGGACATGTGACCATGATCTCGTAGTGTTACGGAAGTACGTCCCGTAATTTCGAATGAATCGCAGGAAACCCCGTTAGAGGATCCCGCATTCCGTAACATGCGTTGCAATGTGGACTGGTTCATGGAGCTGAATTCCAGACGACGCATGTCGATACGCGAATCCAGAGTGGTTTCCGCCACATGCGGGCGAGTCCAGTCAATCGCATACAGAGGGAGGGTCTGTTCAGCATCTTTGACCGGATACACAACGCGCATCACCGTTTCCCACGAGTCCATTCGCTCAGTATCCATAGAGACCTCTTGTCCCATGCGTCTTCTCCTATCGCCATTTTCTCCGTTCATCCACTAATCGTAGTGGCTACATTGCACTTTAAACAATCGTCCACACCGTTACGCACGACATCGGTTCAGATGTACCATCACAATAACCCCTGTCGCAATTACTTTAGGTCTAAAATTTAAGTATCTTATCCATAACAACAAGAGGGAGATGATGGATATGATTTCTAAGAGCAAACTTATTCATGGAACCATTGCCGCAACCATGGCTCTTTCAATGACGATTTTGCCAATTGCTCCAGCTAGCGCGGAAGAAACCGTGTCGGCGCCAGAGTCTGACTACACCGGTTGGGTAACTCAAGACGGCGAATACTACTGGTTTGATTCCGGCATTATGGCGCGTTCAAAAGAGATCTATGATCCAGGCAGCGATGCTTGGTATTGGCTCGATGCCGATGGAACAATGGCACACGACAAAGACGTGTATCTCTCTTCCGGAAATAAATGGGTCAGGTATGACGGGGATGGCCATATGGTCAAAGGCGAAGATTACCGATACGGCGGTTGGTATTACTTCGACCAAACAACCGGCGCAATGTCCAAAGGCATGAAATATATCCATTCCAATGGAGGCAAATGGGTATATTATGACTGGACAACCGGCAAAATGGCCCATGGTGAGGCCTTCGTGAATTACGACAGCAGCCATACGGGCTGGTACTTGTTCGATCAATATACCGGTGCCATGTTCCATGGAGATACTTATATTCGTTCCAACGGTGGAAAATGGGTACGCTATGACCGGATAACCGGAAAGATGGTCAAGGGATTACACTACCAAGATGGTGCTTATTACTATTTCGACCAGACCACTGGCGCAATGGCACACGGGCGCGCATGGGTTCCCGAATGGAATTCATATGCAACTTTTGATTCCGTCACTGGCCGTTTTGTCAGTAAGGCTTCAAACAACAATGCCAATCCTGGCACTAACGGCAATACTGGAGGGAAAAACATCCGCGGACAATATTGCAAGAAATCCGAACACGGACAGCAAAAGAACGATGCTGACGGCACGCCAATAATCTGCGAATGCCGCAATGGCAATAAAGTGCCTCACTGGTACGCTAAATAATAATTTAAAACAGCCTTTTAAAGGGATATGATGCCAAGTTTAAATACAGTATCATATCCCTTATTTTTAATTCCATTGAACCAAATATGAAATTAAAATACCTATATATGAAAATAATGTTAACAAAAATACAGACATTCTATATTTCTTTAAATTGACATTCTCAAAGCCAATTAAACCCGGAAACAACAAAGCAAATAACGGTAAAACCGGTATCAAATATCTACTCTGCATACCCGACACGCAACCATCCACCGTTCCGCTCCAGGTAACTGCCATAGCTACGCATGACAGGACAAAATACAGAACAGGAATCGCCAATACAATTGCAATCTGATATCCGCACATACGCTTATATGAAGTATGAACAATCAGCAACATCATAATGGCAATCAGTACCGGAGCCATAACAATTAAAGGCAATTGGACCGTTTCGGTTCCAGTAAAAAACTGAAGATTTCTTCTCGGATTTACTAATTGACCGTCAATTTTTTCATAATCAAAATCTAAAGGTTCAAACAGTACACGTCCAAGCAAAGAAAATATTTTCCAAGGAGAAAGCATCAACTGCATCTCAAAATCGTGAGTCTCCTGCAAGGAAACACGATTCGGCGCAACCGCTATATGCGAAGTCTTCATACGCCACAACCACATAGACGTAAAAGCACATAGCACGGGAAGCGATAGAGATACTTTCATCTTTTTATCGGTTGTTTTAGGTAAAAGGAAAAATACAAATAAAACAATAATCGAGCATGTAATCTTCACCTGCCCCAACATAATGCTCAGAACACAGAGCAAAACAATATGCCTGAAATGCAACGCACCATCTCGCTGATACAGACACAACACAACAGCTATGAACAATAAAGAAAAACTATTAGTTATAGCATCGGCAGTTGGGAATATCATCCCGAAAAAAGTAGTAGGAAGTACTGCTATCGCCAGAATGATATTAGCATAACATCCAGCAATACGTATTGCTACGGCAATAAGGCTGGCCGCGCATATCAATGTCGCTATGCTCGAAATGCGAAAATCGCCACGAAAAATTAGACTTGGAAAATAGACAAAAGGAGAATTGACAGCAGTATTATTAAAAGTAATTATTTTCCCATGTTCAGAATAAACAATCCATTCTGGATATTCTTTAGAAAAAGAAGGTATTATTTCACCTGACCGTAATTGCAGAATACGCGCCCAGTGCGCCGCCCCATCATTAAAACAATGATATTTTCCCCAAAAAATAATCACGCTTCCAATTACGATAGAACCAATCCAATATAGTAGAGAAATACAACTAGGAACAGATAGTCTTAGTTCTCTGCGATATTGTCGACGTTCACCGGAATAATGTTGAGGCAAATTAGGTCCCTTTATAAAATAAAAACTGGTTTTGACACAATTTGCATTGCGCCAAAACCAGTCTATCTCAACTCATCCTCTTCCTGTAGTTGGATCAAACCAATGCCAAGATTTCCATTCAGGAACCCAGACACGGCCTTTCTGCATCGCCCCCGTAGTTGAATCAAAGTAATACCAGGAATTATCATGACGGTTTAGACCTTTGACCATTTTTCCTGTGGTGAAATCATATCTGACCCATTTTCCACCGTTGGAACGAACATAAGTATCCCCGTGAAACATGGCGCCTGTATATCGATCAAACAAATACCAACCTGTATGCTGCGCATCATAGTTCACATATTGTTCGCCATGAGCCATCTTGCCGGTCGTCCAATCGTAGTACACCCATTTTCCGCCGTTCGAGGGCACGTATTGCATGCCTTTAGTCATGGCTCCTGTGGTGGGGTTGAAGTAATACCAGCCTCCGTAGCGGTAATCCTCACCCTTAATCATATGGCCATTGTTATCATACCTAACCCATTTGTTCCCCGACGGAATATAGACATCTTTATTCACCGCAAGGGATCCATCCTTATCGAACCAATACCAAGCATCACTTGCTGGGTCATACACCTCTTTAGAGACCGCCTTCACACCATTGTCATACCAGTAGCGCTTCCCGTTCTCCGTGACCCAACCATTTGTTCCAGGCCGATATGCTCCATAACCTGCACGAATCCTTGCATTCCAAACAATATTTTTTGCAACAGGATCCGTCACGGTTATCACAGTTCCGTGCCGATTAGGAATGCTACGTCCATCAACATTAGTTGTAGTGATTCGACGCGTACCATGCCAACCGCTATTCAGGTTTGATGACTGAGTAACGAAAGTACCCGCAGTGCCATCGGCTTTGCCATACGGATAATCTTTAAGTTTATCAGTATAGAAAAAGTATTGCCCGTTATAGTACGTTAACGATGGTCCTTCATACCCAGTGACCACATTGGAATTTACCAAATGCCATGCATTGACGTTCCCGGCTTGATTCAAATCATGAATAGAATAAATCTGATTGGTGACCCCATTTTTCTTAATGCTGAGATAATAGGTACCATCTTTTTCAAATAGAGAAGGATCAAGCCAATTACTAGTGCTTGTATCAGGCAATTTAATGGGATTTAAATTACCATAATTCAATTTAGGCTGGGCACCAGGATTAACTGACGGATCACCACCAGGTTGTAGGCCAGATACCTTAACGATATACGGATACATATAATCCTTCTGCGCATTTCCATGAAAAGCGCCATAGTATCCAAGCGTGGTCACAATCCACATATCGCCATGGCTATCCACAAATCCATCTGTTCCAGCGGAATCAAATTGTCCATCCGCAAGCCCATTAGTATATGGCTTTACAGAGGGAGCAAGATTCGTCTGGCTACCGCTATTAGGATAGCTCCAATTCACCAAATCCTTGGAATACCCCATCATCGGGGTAAAACGCCATCCCAGATTCTGTTGCTTTTGCACATATCCGCCAAGAATCCAAAACGTCCCATCTTTATACGTAATACTCGGATCATGAATGGCATTGACGTAGCTCGGTTTTCCAGAAACATGCGAGCTACCGTTACCATCAGTCTTATATGCGGTGCTGATTTGCTGGAAGTCGGAACCATTGTATGACATGTACACGGTATCAGAACGATCCGAGTCGCTGTTCCAAAATACCCCGACTTCCATATCTGGATAATTCGTTTCAGCACCAGTCGCCATCTGAGTTCCAAATGGAACCACCAGAGATATTGCTCCCAATAATGCAGTGAGATGCTTTATTTCTTTTCTCATCTTCTTGTCCATTCTTGAAGGAACGGTATTGCCTCCAAGAATAGACAAGTTCATTTCCGAATGCAACCAAAACTATTAGACACGTTTAATCGTAAGAGCACGGTCACTTAGCAATGCGTATTCACGGTTTCGGTCATCACGAATCACGAAACTGCATGCATTGTCATCAAGGGCGACGCCCACAGCATCGGTTGCTTTTGGATTAGTTGGACTAGGAGTGCGAAGTGATGTAATCAGACGGAACTCGCCATTATTAAACAGATTGAGAGGCATCTCAAAATGCACAACCTGATGGCCATGTTTATCCATCTTCAACACTTTTGAACCGGTATCATAAGTGATTCCACCACGGCGAATGTCATGCAACGCAATGGCGAGGTAAAAATCTCCCGGCTCATCATATTGGTATTCAACATCAAACCTGAACATATCCGCACTGGTGCAGACTTTGGGGGAAACGGCAATAGTTCTCAACAGCGGGCATCGCTCGTTAAGACCATTCGGGTAGCCTCCGCGTTCTTCTTGACGCTTACGTTCGGCTTTCTCTTCCGCTTCGAGATTGGCAAGCGTGTATTGCTGTGATACGGTCTCCGGATCGCCGATGGCTTCCACTTCGCCATCGGCAATCATCATTGCCCTAGAACAATACTTCTTGACGGAATTCATATCGTGAGTCACGAGAATAACCGTCTTAGTCGGATCCTTTTTGATTTCCGTAAAGAAGTCATCACATTTACGTTGGAATGCCTCATCGCCAACGGCAAGGACCTCATCGAGGACCAGAATATCCCCTTGTGCTTTAATCGCAACAGAAAAAGCAAGGCGGACCTGCATACCAGAAGAGTAATTCTTCAGCTTTTGATCCATGAACTCTTCAAGCTCGGCGAATTCGACGATATCGTCATACATCGCGTCGACTTCTTCATGTGTGAATCCCAGAAGAGAGCCATTTAGATACACGTTCTCTCGGCCGGTAAGTTCAGGATTGAATCCCACGCCCAGTTCGATGAATGGAACCAATTTGCCGGAAACAGTGATGGAACCGCTTTCCGGATAATAAATTTGCGAAATCAGTTTAAGCAGGGTTGATTTGCCACCACCATTTCGACCGACAATGCCGAAAAACTCACCTTGGTGAACTTCAAAGCTGATGTCCTTAAGAACCTGCTGCTTCTTATAGCCTTTGATTCCTCTAGTCCAATTGATGAACGCCTGTTTAAGACCAGTGGCCTGCTCCGTCGGCAATTTGAAGCATTTGGAGACATGGCTCGCAGACAATACAACTGGATTTTTGGAATAATCGATTTTTTTTACGCTTTTCTCTTCGGACATCACATAACCTCCGCGAATTTGCGACTATTACGGCGGAATAACACCACGCCCAGCCACAACAAAACAACGGTCAGAGCAATTGGCAGCAGACGGATTCCCCAATTGTTGAACTGATTCCAAACGGTCGGTTGAGTCTCTGGTGCAATGAAATTATGCCGAATGTCCTGAATCGCCTGAGCGAATGGATTGATAAGCTCCAAACGGGCGATATCAGCCAAAAGTCCACCGCGATTGGTCACATATGTTAACGGGTAGATAATTGGCATGCCATAGAAAATCAACTGCTGAAGAACATCCCAGATATGGGCGATATCACGGAAATACACGTACATAGTGGCCATGAGCAATGTGACGGCAAGCGTCATTGCGTAAAGCTCGATGATGCTTAGAGGAAGCAGCACCACTCGCCAAGTGAAATGGACTCTTGCGATAATGGCGAAAATCAAAACAACAACAAGATTGATCGCATAACTGATAAGTGCACCGACAGTAGCCGAAACCACAACGATATAGTTCGGGAAATGAATCTTGCGGAGCAAATCCCCTCGATCCACCACGGATCGAAGTCCGACATTCGTCGATTCGGTAACGAATTGCCAAGAGCTAATTCCTAGCAACAGCACGACCGGGTATGTGGAAGTACCATCCGACATGCGCAGGAATTTACCGAATACCACATACATTACGCAAAACATCATCAGGGGCTTAAGCACCGACCATGCGATGCCAAGGAAAGATCCTTGATAACGAAGTTTGAAATCCGTCTTTACCAAACCTTGCAGGACGGTCCACGCATACTCGTATCTGTCCCGTATCTTTTTCACCAACTGTTTCACAAGTTGTATCCTATCAGTGGATGTCCCTTAGTCATCGAGCGTTGCCGAATGCCCGAAATATTATTACATCAATCGTTGCGCATGATGCTTAATGTTCGTCCGATTCCTTCTTCAATCGAATATTTCATATTCCAGCCTAAAGTCTGCAATTTATGTCCATCCATCAAAGCAACCGTCGCAGTAGAGTACCCTTTTGTCTCCAAGGAATCGGGGAGTTCAAAATGGACATTCACACCACACTTTGAAGCTACCAAGGAAGCCAAATCCTTTAACCGGCAATCGGAAATAGGTGCTGCGATATTGTATGCGCTTCGGCTTTCACCCTCAAGTAGGCAATACAGCAGACCAGCAACTGTATCAGCGACATATGCGTAGGAAAACAGCTGCGTTCCTTCGCTTTTCAGAATAATGTCTTCCTTCATTAACCCTTTGTGGATGAATTGAGAAAGCGCCTTGCTGTCATCCTTATGCAGAGTCGGGCCATAAGTTCGAGCTATGCGGGGAATGACAAAATCAATTCCATGCTGTTCGGAATAAGCTTGGCAAAGAGCTTCGCCCAGACGCTTGGCCTCTGGGTAGCCAGCACGAAGCGTATTCGGATCGATATAGCCGCAATACTGTTCATCAAAGCGCTCCGCATCGCCGCGGTTCTTTCCATAAATTTCCACGGATGAGGCAAAAACGAATCTGCCATCACGATGATCGTTTCCGCCCACCAATGAGTACTCGAGAAGGTTCTGCAAACCAGTCACATTTGAGGTAATCGTTGACACTGGTTCGGAGGCATATGCTCTGGGATGTGTTGTGCTGGCAAGATGAATGACAACATCAGCCGGACGATTGGGACGAACACCTGGTATCGACACATCCAGCTGCTCAAAATGGAAATGAGCCTCATCAAAATATGGGAATCTACTCCGTGCGCGACTCTTATTGCGTCCAATCGCAATAATCTGGCAATTAAACTTCGGGTCTTCGTTCTTTTTCATCAAGACATCAATTAAAAAAGTCCCGATCATCCCTGTTGCGCCAGAAATCGCAATAGTTTTATCCGCCAGTTTGTCCCATTGCAAGGGAAGATTGGCACAATACTCAATATCCTGCTGATAAAGTGAAGAGTCAAATCGACTGGGCAAAAGTACCTCCCTCGCCTTATTTCAGCCAAGTATCTTCATCTGCGGTGATGTATGCCTTGAACAGTTCCAAGTCGCCTTTGGTAGTGAGCTTGATATTCTTATCCGACCCTTTGGCAAAATGCAAGGTCTCACCAAGATCCACCATCATGGTATTCGTATAGCTAGAACCGTGAATTCCAATATTCTCGCGGAACGCCTTACGATATGCATCCAGCAATTTCCCATAACGGTAAGCTTGCGGTGTTGAGACGCGGCGCAATTGTTCCCTAGGCACATATTGTTTCGTAGTCGAAGCGTCTTCTTGGCTAATCACGAAAATTTGCTCGTTATACGGCAAAGAAGTCACCGCATTGCCATATCGATTACAAACATCGATTACATCAGTCAGAACATCAGCATCAATCAAAGGCCGAATGCCATCATGAATGATGACATTGTCTTCCTCACTGATTTTGTCGGCAAGGAATTCCACACCGTTTCTGATGGATTCCTGAACGCTTGCGCCGCCCCGCACAATCCACTTAAGCTTGTCGATATTGAATTGCTTCGAGTATGCTTCCACCATGGTTTCCCAGCCTTCAATGCATACCACCTCAATCGCGTCAATATCAGGATGCCGCTGGAAGCTTTCCAATGTATAGATAAGCACTGGCTTATCGAATACATTAATAAACTGCTTCGGGATGTCCTGCCCCATCCTGGTTCCCGATCCGCCAGCTACTACGATTGCAACGTTCTTAACAGATTCCATCCCATCACTCCGTTGTTCTGCTAAATCTTATCGATTCACATATTCGCGAACAGTCTGTTCGTCAACTTGGGCAAGCGCTTTCTTATCGACATGTTCGAAATGTAAACCGATATCATTAGGCAACGCGAAGATGTTGCCATAAGCATGAGTCAGCAAATACATATAGTTGGCCGGCACAGGGTACTGCCCCCCTTCGAAAGTTTGAACATCCAGCGGACAGAACTCGTCAAGACTACTTATCCATTCAAAACCGCTTGGATGGTCCATATTGTCATACGCGCGGACAATGCCTGCCGCTGCTTCATGCGAACAGACCACGCCGTCCCTGCGCATTCTGTCAAGCTGCGTATCGAAAGCATCCGCAATATGCTTCCCAGCCACTGATTCCGTTGGAATATAAACGTTTCTGTCCCAGGCTTCACGGACAACCATATCCGCTTCGGCTGTTTCAATCGCGGCTTTCCGGTATTCCTGAACTTTTAAGAAAGTGTCGTGGTTCGGCGAAGATACCCAATCGAAGGGGAACAAATCAATGAACCCTGGAATTCTTGTGTCTCGAGGAGCGAATCGAATCTGCCTGCAATGGACGATACGATCCCAGATTACGGTGATCTTGTACTTTGAATTATTAGTAAGCACTTCCTGAAGACGAGTCAGATCATCACGCATGATGCCCAAATCAAGGTCATCATCCCAAGGAATGAACCCATGATGTCTCACCGCACCGAGCAGCGTACCTCCGACAAGCCAATACTGATTTATTCCATTTTGCCGGCAAATCTCCGCAAAATCGCATAGCATTCGGTTTAAAGCGGATTGCAGAAGCCTAAGATCCCCCTCCGCCTTGGGCAAATTGAGGAAAAACCTTTTTCGTGTTTCCAAATCGGTCTCCCCGGGATCACGATACTGCGCCCAAAAACGGATGTCTTCTTTGGATCTTTCTGCAATTTGAGCACGCTGAACCTCATGAACAACCCTGCAGGATTCCTCGCCGATTTCATGCATCCAGTCACGAATTTCAAATAAAACCGATTCTTGTGCCTTCAAACTATCACGCAACTGGGCATTCTCATGTTCCAAGGAATCGATTCGGCCCATCAACTTTTGCATAGACCGCTCCGACGGCCAGAACAGCCTTTCACGCAGTCGTCTTGCCAGAGATGTCATAATCCCGTTCCTCTTCTACGATGGAAACCAGTAACAAAGCAAAATAATACCGCATACGCCCCTTGTGAGCGCATGCGGCTTAGAATCCTAGATGGTTTTGATTTACTCCATCTTGAGGTAGTTCTTCCAATACTCCAAAGACGTCAACTCCGAACGCGCCTCAGCGTATTCCTTTCGAATGCGTTCGATGTTCGCCTTGTAGTATTTTAGATCCCGAGCATAGCGCTTCTTGATCTGCTGGTAGCGCTTCACGTCCTTGGCACGAATCGTGCCCTTGCGGTTGTACCAATCCAAAACCACCAGCTTGTGCTTGCCACGAATCGCACCGGCAGGATACAGCCATCCCTGCAACGGAATCACCGCATATCCAGTACCGTCCTTCTTGATATAACGCTGATTGTTATCAGTAATCAGGTCTTCCAGACGTTCAGGCAAGCTGCGTGGCTTGTCCCCTTCAATAAGCTGCCTGTCGATTTCTTTGATATCAAAGCCCGCAAGTTCAGGATCTTGATTAGCCTGAGCCTGAAGTGTAGCGAAATCAACGAGCTGCTCCTTGTTGCGGTTTGCAGCCATGAAGCTTTGTTCAGCCTGTCCCGGCTTCTTGATGAAGGATGGGCCTTTCAGGAAATCTTCGAATGCGTCCAGGCACAGCTCCGCATTTGCATAACCGAATTTCTTCAGTTCGAGGCGAATATTATTATGCAGCTCACGCATAAAGTCAGCACCAGGAGCCATTCCACATGTTGCTTGAGCAATCATGGTGTTACGCGTGGTCTGGTACCGTTCCACAGCAGCGTTATAACGCTCGAAGAATGACATATGCCATACGCAAAGGCTATTCATGGTAATAAAGCCAGTCTTGCAACGAATGCCATATTCAGCATCGTCGCAACGGACAAACACCGGCAAAGGCAGTCCATTCTTTTCGATTACGGAAATCGGAATGCAGCAGTACCACCAAGCGGCGTACATGTTGTTTCGCTGCCACTTGGTAGGCGTGTACATCTCGTTATAGATGAGGTCTTCGAACAGCGTCAAACGCAGCGGCGGCTTACAGCCAGCGAAGGTGCCTTGCTGGGTCATATTGCCGATATCTTCCCACTGGTCTTCGCCGATTTCATAATTGAGCATAGCGCCGCTAATCATGTCCTCACGATGCTCAGGCTTGAGGATGCGTAGCAGATTATAGGTACGCTTGATGCTCTCCGGAGAAACAGCAACGTCATCGTCCATAAGAAGGATATTCGTGGCCTTCGGATTCTGCTCCATAGCAGTGATCATGCCACGGGTGAAACCACCGGCACCACCGACATTATCGTTCGGAATAACCTGGATGCGATCTCCGCTCAGTTTTTCCGCATCCAAAGTCCGGCCATTATCCATCACATACATGTGGAAATGGTCTGCAATGGAATCATTGGAACCGATAATCTGGTTCTTGACTAAATCAATGTTGCGTTCAATGAACGCTTCCTTCTTGAAAGTAGTGGTGGACAGAACCAACTCAACATCGTTCAGCTCGCCATCAACGTCAAGCTCGTAATAGCTGTTCCTAATGGAGACAGTTCCTTCGGTCTTTATGATGAAGCCGACGATTACCATGTCGTCAGTGACGGTCAAAGGCAAATCAACAGTCTGCCAATTGGTAGACGCTTCCAGCTTCTTAGAAGCTCCTTCAACCGGAATAGGATCATGCGCGAAGGCATCGCCCATAGTCTGCAGCACTTCGCAAGCGGCACCCTTAAGCTCAAGATGCAGAGTAAATCCCGTCGCACGGGTATAGCGCTTCAGTTTCATGACCGACAAAGAATTGAAATAAGTACTGAAATCGAACGTTCCAGCGTCATACATTTTCCATTCGTGGATCAACTTGTCGAAGACGACAGGCTGATTGGAACGGCAGTACAAAGCTGGGTATGCAACGGAGCGAGGATTCGTCTCCAACAAGATGTTCGCAAATTTCATCGAAGTCATGATTTCTAGACTACATTCAGCCCTTGAAGAGAAACAAAAAAACGTCATTTCTCCAACGGAAACGCACGTTTATGCACGATACCAGCCCGATTCAATTGATGCTGCTTTGCCAATTGCGGATAGAACCATTCATTGATTTTTGGAACATAATGGAGCAAGGCAGCACCAGCGAAATCAATTGGTAATCGAACAATGAAACTCAATAAGACCAGCGGAACCTGTGGAAAGAGTGTCCGCAACATGTCAAGATATGATTGCCAAGATTGCAGTAGCACATCATCTTCAATAAGATGCGCACATAAGATAGCCAAACTTGCCTGTCCGATTCTGCTAAATGTATCTCCTAATACCGCGACCTTATCGAACAATTGAGAAATCCCAATGACGCATAAAGTTCCCGCGATACTGCCGACTACAGCTAGAATTGGATGCGGGCCATAACTATTCATAGCCATACTCATGCCATCAAAAAATACAATATCGATTATCCAAATTAAAAAAGCGATAATCCAGATATAAGGGACGCGCCTCACGAAATCAAGCACATCGTATTTTTTAGCAAGATAGCCAAGATAAAGAAACGCGACTGCGCACATTCCCGCTTGAATGCTCCATGGCAACCACACATAGCGAGACGAACCATAACCGACAAGGAAACAAGCAATCACCCAAATGAAGGTATAAGAAAGTTTCGCAAAAAAATGCAGTAAAAGACGCGCCCAGAATAATGCCAACAGGAACCAAATCGCACCAATTCGAAAATCCACTGGCCATAACGTCAAATCGGAAACGTCTCCACTTCCATATAATGCAGCCATGCCCCATTGGCGCAAAGCGAGTACACGGCTCTCATGGTTTAACGTTGCCATACAAGTCACGCCAATAAGGACGCACAAAGCAGTCACAGCATATGTGCACAGCAGTTGCTTCGATTCCTTCGCCCATCGAAACTTACGTTCCGGATGCATAAAGTAACCGGACAGAATAAAGAAAAGTGGCATGTGAAAGGAAAAACAGATTGACACAATAATTTGCGCCGTTCTGTGGGGCATAAAAAGATTAGCCTCGATTGCGCTATGGCCAAGAATAACTGCCAATATCGCTATGCCCTTGGCAATGTCGAAGAATCTAATGCGCTTCATGAATTTATTCAGTCTCCCATTCCACAGGTTCTCTCCGCCACTTGCCGGATTCACAAGCCCAGCAATTGTTCCAAGGATCGGCGCAGCACGACTTGCCCTATACGATTTGGATGAATGCCGTCTGTATACAATGCATGTTGAGGCATTCCCGTTGAGCGTCCTACCGTGCGGAATGCCGCATATGCCGAAGCGAACCACCAACCATGCTGCCGGCAGAGGGATTGCAACACGTTATTTTCTTGTTCCATAGTGAGTGGTCTAGGATCTGACAAAGTATCAATACCAGCAATCACGTACACGTTGCTAGATCCGTATCTTGCAGAAACTCGGTTGAGATACCGCTCAGCGGTTCGTGCGAAATCATTGCTGTTTGAGAGTCTCAGCCGATCATTCGTACCGAGCAAAACAATAGCAGCATCTTCATGTCCAAGAGTTTGATCTCCGATGGAATCATATGCGGAATAGGAACCTTTTCCAGGAGCACTGGCATTAGTCACGCTCACCCCTCGCGCTTTCAAATCTCTTATCAAACCATTCACTGCGGAATCTGTCTGATGAGACGGTTCAAAATAAACATTCCCTTCAAGACGAAATAGCTCACGCGACGTGCAAGGATATGGGTTCGCAGCGCCCACACCAGCAGCGATACTATCGCCAAGAATACGAACAGAATGGTATTTCCCCAATCGAATGTTCTTTCCGAAATCCCCCGCAACGGATGGAACATAATCGCTCGGCAGAGAAGCCGAGCGTCGCATATCCAGAGCGCCCGTACGGTTGTTAAAGTAATAGGTGGCGCCATTCACGTTCTGACGGCCATAGAGCATCTTGCCGCTAGGCCAGTTGTAGCATACTGTCTTTCCAGAAAATCTCTGCCATCCGTACTGCACCGCACCGGTATGTAGGTCCAATAAATACCATGCGCCGTCAATAGGCTGTTCACCGTACAGCATCCAGCCCATTCGACGATCATAGAACACCCATTTTTGAGATTCCGGCAAATAGACGAAGCCGTATCTCACCGCACCGGTTGAACCATCAAAGTCATACCAATGGTTGTTTATATACTGTTCTCCATACATCATCTGGCCGGAGAAACGATCGTAATAAACCCATTTATGCTGGGATGAATTGTAATAGAAGCCATGCGTCATAGCTCCAGTGCATTCATCAAAGTGGTACCAGCCAGTATGAGATCGGTCGTAATTCACAAAACGCTCGCCATACTGCATCTTTCCTGACGTTAAATCGTAATAAACCCATTTACCGCCATTGGACGAGACAAAAGTCATGCCTTTCGCCATCGCTCCAGTGTTTTTATCAAAGTAATACCAGCCTCCATACCGATAATCCTCGCCTTTAACCATATGTCCAGCAGCATTGTATCGAACCCATTTCCCACCGTTGGAACGAAGATAGACGTCTTTATTCCGAGCGACAGATCCATCTTCATCTATCCAATACCAGTTTTTTCTTTCGCATCATATATTTCCTGGGAACGTACTTGCTGTCCATTCTCGTAGTAATGTTCCTTGTTCGAATCCCAGCCGTTGTCAGGATGAGATGGAGCAGTCTCAACAGACGAGGTATTCAAAGCATCCGCATGTTCTTCAGCATGCGCGTAGGGTATGTAGAAGCATGCATTCAACACGAAAAAAGCAAGCGAACCGAAAAGAACGGATAGTGCGATCTTTTTCGCATAAACCCATTTATTCCTCGCTATGGAATTCATCGAAAAATATTTTCTATCCATATCAATCTCGATTCAGGCGATTTTCTTTTTTATACTGCTTATTAAATCAGCAATATTCTGAATGCCATAAGCTGCTACTGGAAACAACAATAAGAAGAAGGGTAGCGTGTAGATACTTTTTGCTTCCCAGAAAAGATAGCAGAGGAATCCGCCAATGAAAGAGGCGCACAGCAGAACTCTCGTAAAGACTTGAGATGAATCAGCGCCAAGAGACCGTTCCTTCATTAAGGAATGCACGAGACCGATTACCCCAATAATTGCCAGAAAATAGACAACAGTCTGAGCAACATTTTCAAATCGAAGCAGTACATCCGCGCCTTTCCCCAGCAAAAGGAATGAGCCTAATCCTGAGAAATGGTTCGCGGATTCACCTAACTCTGAATACAACGACGTCATAAAAGAGGGCTCCGCCCACTCTGACGCAAGTTTATTGGTAAAAAAATTTAACCCATCACTAGGATTGCCCGCAAAAAACGCCAGACGATTCCGAACAAAATCATTGGATATCTGAGATTGCAGGGCATAATCGTTCCCCGTACGTTCAAAAGCGTCTATAGCAAATCGGCTCCACCATCCAGCAGGCATATTATCCGGTTGTCCCAAGCCAATAGCAATCCAAGAAGACATCGGCATCCCTTTACCGAACTTCTGCCCGGTCCAAGTCTGAACCACATATACGGGAAGTTTTGAAACAAAGAACGCAGCCACTGCGGAAAGAAAAGAAACCACCAACTGCCAAACACGACGGTTATGCCAAACTGCAAAGATGACTGCCACAAGGGCCGCAAGCACAAGAATCTGGTACGTCGATTTGAAAACAATTCCAATTCCGCAAATGAGGAATCCGCCAACAATTGCAAGGCTGCTAGCCCAAACTTTCTGCAGCCGGAAGCCTTCTGCAATCATCCAAGTGCCGCATACCGTGAAGAAGAAGCCAACCGCATTAGGATAGACGAACGTAGCGAACATCAGCAAAGGGACACTAGTCGCGACTATGACGGTGAAGGCCCCATGTCCTTTCTCATTCAAACCGATCAAACTGCCGAATCGCCATAGCACTGCCACCAAAGCAGTAACCGCCACAGCACTCACGATTTGAAAAGCAAGAATGTTATCCAATCCAAAAACCGCAAAAACCAGAAAGTACCACAACATTGGGCCGCTTTGGAATGGATAGTAGGAGAAATAGGTATATGCGCTCGGAATACCTCGCGCGCCGCATTCTAGACGGATGCTGCCCTTCGGACAAAAATCCGCACCGAACTGGTTAATGTTACCATTAAGCAGAATATCGGCTGCGTCCATCAAGCTCCGTGAATCCGGGTATGTGTAAGTCACCAGATTCAATGACATCAACCAAATGATCTGCATTGCAGCCACATATATCAAAAGAATGGCAAGAACCCATTGCTGCGGGAGCTTCGAAAAGCCAATCGCAAGCAAGATCATCATGCCAAGCAGTATGATTGTTCCCAATCCGAACGCAACCGATGGCATCCCAAAATGGTAATCAACTTGCTCAGTAATACTGCCAAGCTGCGGACTGTTTCTCTTAAAAGTGACGGTGAAAAAGACTGACAGCATAAGCAGTATCGTCACAATGGCGATTTGCATTCCCAAAGCGACTGTGACCAGCCATCTCGGAAGCACTTGCTTAATGAACAGCTGTTTTTGAGCTACAGCACTTTTATTCACTTGGTTCTAATCCCATCTTCTTCAGAAAGAAATTCCTATCGCTCAGATCGTCGTTTCAATGATATAGCGCGGTCGAGCTTTGACCTCCATGTAGATTTTCGCGATATATTCGCCTGTAATTCCAAGAGCTAGCAGAATAAAACCACCCAAAATCCACAAAGAGAACATAATGGAGCCCCAGCCGGCAACCGCATGCCCAGAGAAAACAGAAACAAGGGTATAAATCAACATGATGATTCCGATAAACACAGAGAACAGCCCGATGCCGGTAATCATGCTCAAAGGCTTTGTCGAAAATGATGTCACGCCCTCTACAGCGAAAGAAACCATTTTCTTCAAAGGATATTTCGATTCCCCAGCAACTCGAGTTCCGCGCTTGTAATACACCTTCGCCGTTTTAAAACCAAGTGAAGGAACCAATCCTCGAAGGAACAGATTGGACTCCTTATATTGAGATAAAGCCGTCAATGCAGTACGACTCATCAAACGATAATCAGCATGATCCGGCACGGTTTCCGTACCAAGCCACTTCATCAAAGAGTAGAAGGCATGGGCCGTTCCGCGCTTGAATGCAGTATCAGTATCGCGATTATCACGCACACCGTATACGATTTCAGCTCCCTGACGATATTCCTGAACCATACCATCAACAGCATTGGGATCGTCTTGCAAATCAGCATCCATGGAAACAACAGCGTCGACATTCATGCTCAATGCCTGCATTAAGCCAGCAAAAAGAGCATTCTGATGACCTCTATTGTGAGCCAGCTTCACGCCACGAAATAAGGAGGGATCCTTCTCATGCAGCGATGCAATCACATCCCAAGTCTTGTCGCGGGACCCATCATCGACAAAAATAACGAAGCTATCTCGCGCAACAGCCTGCGAATCCTCAAGCTGAATCATCTTTTTCTTCAAAACGTCCGCAGTTACGTGCAATGCGGCTTCTTCGTTAAAACAAGGAATCACAAAAGCCAGTGTCGGTTCACGTCTCATCTGAACTCCACGCCCGTTCGCTTCCATATCATGAGTCATGTCTAACAGTGTATGTCATGCTATCAACGCAATAGTCAAACGCTGTCCGCAACTTCGTCATGCACCTTCAAATGTTTCCTTGTACATCGGCACCACCACGCCTCTAGCCACACGCCAAAAACATCAACTCCTCTTGTAAATGAACGACTTGTAAAACAAACTTTTTTGTCATAGCAACAGCTATAATTATCCCCCGAATAATGAGAGGGAAAGGAGAATAATGCTTCAACGGAGAAAAATTCTAATCAGTTTTCTAGCCATTACAGTACTGCAGGGAATTACCTACCCGGCAATCGCGCTGGGCAGCGAATCCAACGCAATGCAAGTATCTTCCAATAGTCAAACTGCCGAACCGAATCAGAATTCAAATAGTATCTAAGGAGGTGATTCCAATACAATCACTTCAGACGCTGATGATGCCTCGCAATTTTCTGATTCGGCATCCGAATCAACACAACCGAACAGTGTAATTCACTCCAGCCGACAGAACAGGAATGACGACAGACCCGATTCTTCCGAACCGGACAAGAATAACGACAGCACCAGTCCTAACGAACCAACTAAACCAGACAAACCTGAAAACGGTTGGGATCAGAATAAAGAGCACTACTACGAAAACGGCACTATGGCCGTCAGCAAGGACGTATTCATTTCAAGTTCTCCCAACAACCGCAAAGACGGCATCTGGGTTCGTTTTGACGAAAACGGTAATTTAGTCAAAGGAGAAGATCATCGCAATGGCGGCTGGTACTACTTTGACGAAGAGACAGGTGCCATGGCCAAGGGAGTTAAACACATATCCTCCAACAATGGTAAATGGGTGTACTACGACGTGGTCACCGGCAAAATGGCGCACGGCGAAGCCCATCTCAACTACGACAAAGAACATACTGGCTGGTATTATTTCGACCAAAACACTGGCAAAATGGCGCATGATTTCGTCTACCTTCGCCAACATGACAAATGGGTATACTACGACAAAATAACAGGCAAGATGCAGTACGGCGAGCACTACATTAATGATGGGTGGTACTACATGAAACCTGTCACAGGAGCCTTGGCCAAGGGCAGAACATGGCTGGACGCCGGTAAGAAATGGGTATATTACGACAAAACCAGTAGTCGCATGATTCATGGTGGAGCCATTCTTGACGGGCATCATTATTTCTTCGATCCCCACACAGGAGCCCAATACAACAAACAACAAATCATCGATAGACTGACTTCTCAAGCACGCGCGCTCTTAAATCAGCATCCTGATTGTCCAGGTGTGCTCGCTGCAAATGGAGGACTCATTTGCCCATTCGGACCATGTATGGCTTTTGTCTGGTACATATTCCATTCTGCCGGTTTAGACATTTTCCTCTGCGACGGAGCTAAAACCGGCTGGCCACACCATAACTACGATTGGTACAGATCCCGTGGGCGTGTCAGTCATACACCACATGTTGGAGATATCGCTTTCTGGAAGTTCGGAGATGCTTGGGCTCATGACTATGACGCCAGCCATGCAGGTGTCGTAGTCGAAGTGAATGGAAGAAATGTAATAATTATCGACGCAGCTTATGGAGATATTGGCATTCGTTCGGCTTACAACGGAGCAAACTATGCTCACCCATATTACAACGAGTAACCATTTAAACCTGTATAGAAACAGTTTATAAGGAGTCCATATGAAATACGGTGTCCGCGCATGTACATTAGCAATGTTGGTCATATTGCAAGCCTGTTCTTTAACAGCATGTTCTGGACAGAATAACAATGTTGCGCGGACACCATTTCCCCAAAAGTCCCCTGCATCATCTATTTCTAACGATTTTTCCAAAGTCATTCCTGACAAAAAATTCGCCGCATGCTTAGTCTCCGTACTCAACGCATCCAATAAGGGTTTTCCCTCAGTAAAAGCCTCTAAAATTAAGAACCTGTCGTTTACTGAATACACAACCAAATATCAAAATTGCAGTACGAATAATCTGCAAAAAATCACTTCAGTCGAAGGACTGCAGCATTTTACCGGATTGATCTCACTGGATTTGAGCGAGTTCAAATCTCTAAAAGAACTACCACAGATTGAATCCATGACCTCTCTAACCCAAATTAATTTGCAAGGCACTAAGATTTCCGATATTTCAGCTCTAGCGCATCTCAGTACCTTGCAGAATATCGCGCTTTCCGATAAATCATGCAATTTGACGCCGCTTTCCAGACTATCTCCTATTACGATTAGCGCGCAATGTCCCACCGTAGATTTGTCCCCTCTTGATGGCAAGAAAATCCAAATTTACGTTTCCGAATCAATCAGTGAATCCAAAGCACGAAAATCAGCCATGACAGGCAACACCGTCGCCATTATGAAAGCGGCTGGAAAATTCACCATTTTCCAGCCGAATCAATCAGGTAACATAACCGAATCTGAAATGTAAGTCACGAATCAACCTCGGCCTGTGACGTTATCGAAATAATGCCATGCTTGCCATTGTGGAACCCACGTGTTTCCGTGAGCCATAGCTCCCGTAACTGAATCGAAGTAGTACCATGAACCATTCTGTTTCTGCAAACCTTTTACCATTTTGCCGGTTTTTCGATCATAGCGGACCCATTTACCGCCATTCGAACGTATAAAAACATCGCCTACGCGTCTAGCGCCAGTAACTGCGTCAAACATGTACCATCCAGCGCGCTCATCATCATAGCCAAGATAAACTTCGCCATAAATCATCTTGCCAGTAGTCTCATCGTAATAGACATATTTGTCCTCATCGGACAAATATGTCATTCCTTTACTCATCGCACCGGTCGTAAAATCAAAATTGTACCAAGCTCCATACCTGAAATCCTCACCTTTAACCATCCGGCCGTTCGAATCATAGCGAACCCACTTACCGCCATTCGAACGCAAATACACATCTTTGTTCTGAGCCATAACGCCATTTGCATCTATCCAATACCAAGCATCTGTCGATGGGTCATATATCTCTTTTCCTTGAGCATATGAGCCATCCTTCTCCTGCCAATACTGGCGACCGTCCTTGTACACCCATTTTCCCGATGCGACGTTGGTCGCTTTATTACCAAAAGCATTCATATCCACGGAACCGCTGATGCCGTTGATACGGCCGGAACTGGTGTATTGCCAGCCGCGGTCGTTGGTGCCAAAGGCGTTGTATCCCATTTGAGCACCATACTGGGCCACCCAACGGGTCTTTGCGTAGATGTTCGAATTGTTCAACGGGCCTTGCAGGTAGCTCGTATACGAATACACACCGAGATTCTTGTATCCGGCGGACTGCAGTGCGCCATACCAGGCGTCGGCCATACCGCTATAAACATTCGGATTGGTCGGCGGGGTATGACCAGTCCACGTCCACTTTTCAAGGTCGTAATACACAGGGTATTTCAGATCGTTCGGGCTCACGCCCATCTGGCGGAGTCTGGCAGCCACATCATTGCCTTCCGCACGTGCGCAGTTCGCATCGTATGCATACGAATACCAGTAGATGCCAAAAGGAATACCAAGACGTTTGCATTCGTTGATGTTGCGTTGCGCTTTGGTATCGGCGTCATTGCCCCATCCAAATCCTAGACGAATGATTGCACCTTCCACGCCGTCGGCTTTCGCCTTAGCCCAATCGATGTCTCCCTGCCATGAGGAAACATCAATCACGCCCTTGGCTTGTTGAACGAACAGGTTGTTCCTATAATCGAAAAACGCCTTTGTTCCGTTGTAGGTTCCCCAGTGTGCTCCGTATTCGTTGCTCTCGAATTTAGTGAGCCGGACAGTCGAGCCACCCTTCAAGGACGACTGCTCCGCAGACTGTTTCACAGGTTGTTCCACAGCATCTTTCACATCCGAGGCACTCACCGGAATGAATGATTCGCCATCCGTTTTGGCCAGTGGATCAGGTTGCTGCGATTGCGTGCCGACCAGCTGAGCGTCCGTCACGGTTTCGCCGGTCTCAATGTTCTGTACATCACCTTCCGGCGTAACCGCAAGGTTCTCCGAAACCACAGTGGAATCGTCCGAAATGTTTTCGCTTACCGTTTCCGGCAGCGTCGCGTTCGGATTGTCCGGCATGCTGTTTGACGAATTCTGCACATCATCCACAGTTGCGGCAAAAGAACTTGGCGTATCCTCAATCGCAATATCCTGCATGGCGTAAGCCGGCACCACGGCAACGGAAACCGTCATTGCAACCACGGAAGCGGTGGTCGCAATCTTCATCAAGCTTTTCGGCGATATCATCGTCAGCCTCTCTCACAAAACGCATTTCACGCGTTGACGCAATTGCACACGTAAACTTAAGTGTATTCTGAGATGTCCCCACTTAAAATAAAGCAGCTGGATTCCGGACCAAACTTCACATTTACCGAATATGCCACAACATGAAGTGCTGGCATTCGGAAGTGGAACGGGTAACATACCTTATGTATTGTCATTTGGGAACAGAGGACCTTGTCGGACCACCTCCAATAGACAACATCAGAACGGTATCGCGGACTCCTGGAGGAAAGCATGGCACGGCACGAAAGGCAGCCAAATAAAGCTGACGGTCAAACAAATAGCGTCCGCAAGCCCCGAACGTTCAGCAGTACCGCGACCGTCGGGACCAGCAAATCCAACAATTCCGTCAATGCCACCAATCGTGACGAAAAGCTTAGAACAAAAGCACCGGGGACTTCCTACCGAACGGCTCCCGAAGATCCATTCCAAATCGCCATATCGCAAGGCGTGCAAGATGGCGACACTTGGGTGCATAACCATGTCAAGAACTTGATTCGCCGTTCCATCATCGTAGCCGTTATCGTCGTTGCGGTATGCATTGTGGTCTTCGGCGTCATGGGCGTGAGAACATCGCAGAAAATGCGCGAACTGAATGCCATTAACGACTGCAGAGACGCGGTTGCCGCCATGAACGCTTCATATTCCAAGGATTTCCAGCTCAAGGGAAAGATTGTCGACGCATTTTCCAGCATGGATTCCTCATATGATCTGGAAAAGCTCAGCACCTTGTATCAGGAAGAAGTCAAATCGCCGAAGGCGCTTGACTGCAAAGCCGACCCGTCCGGGACCACCAGCAAAGCCAACACCGAACGAGCCGCATATGACAAACAGGCCAGAACCTTCGAGCGGGCGTTGACAAAGAACAAGGCAAATCAGAATTGAATACGAAACGATTGGCAAGAACGGCACTTGCCGTTATCGTAACCGTAGGAATAGTCGTTGCCATCATCGTCGGGTGCGGCCCCAAATGGGGCAACGGAACGGCAACCGGTAAAACCGGATCGCAATCCACCGCCACCGCCCATACTGCGGCCACTGTTGATGTGCAGCTGCCCTCATACTACATGGACAATATGGTGTTCCAGCGCGATCAGCCAATCGTAGTCAAAGGCAACGTCAGCTCCACGGAAAGCAACCCCATCGACGTTTCAAAACTGTCAGCGACACTTACGCAAGGCAAAACCTCCGAGAGCGTCAAGGCAAAGGCAGCGAAAAACGGCAGTTTCACCTGCACGCTGAGCGTGCAAAAGGCAAGTCTCAATCCGTATTCGCTGCAAGTGCAGTACGCCGGCAAAACCGTGCTGAAACTGGCCAAAGTGTATGTGGGAGACGTCTTCGTAGCCGCTGGCCAGTCGAATATGGAACTCAACTATGTGCAGTATTACGAAAACGCTACTTACAATTTTGGCAATGGACTAATCACGACAGGCGATTTGCCGAAACCGCTCGTAGATGACAACGTGAAATTTGTCATCGCAAATCATGATGTTGAAGACACTGATTTTCCACTGTCCGCTGTTAATCAGAGCGCCGATGCATGGCTGACTGCAGATTCCACGAATTCACTGCACCTCAGCTATCTGGCTCAGCAATTCGTCATGCAGTTGCGCGCCAAGCACCCCAATGTGCCGATTGGCATCATCCAGACCGCGTGGGGTGGCACGCCTATTCGCCGGCATGTACAAGGCGGCGATATTTATGCGAACCATATCGCGCCGTTGAAGGGATTCCATGTGGCGGGCGTGCTGTGGTATCAAGGTTGCGATGACGCCAATAATTACGGAACTGCTTTGCAATACGAATCGCAAATGACCACGCTCATCAACCAGTACCGTAACGTGTTCGGACGCAAGGACCTGCCGTTCCTGTACGTACAGCTCGCGCGCTGGCCAAACTACCAGTACACGCAAAACGTGCGAGAAGCGCAACGGACTACGCTCGGCAACACCAACCTGCACGATTCGTCAAACGTGGCGATGACGGTTTCCCTTGACACAGACAAGGGCACATCCGCGCTAATCCATCCGCTCGGCAAGGATATTCTCGGGGCACGCATGGCCGCGCAATATCTCGCCATGGAAGACGGCACCACCGTACCCAACGGACCGCTTATCGAACATGCCCGGCACACTGCGAACGGCGCAATCGCCTTGTCTTTCCGGAACGGCACCGCAAGCAGGCTGAAAGCCATGCAACCTAACTATTCGAAAACCGCGAGCGCAATCGCACCAAACTATAAGAGCGCTCCGAAAGCGACCCCGTTAAGCGGTATCAGCAATATCGCCGCTCCCACCACTACGGCATTGCAGGGGTTTGAGGTCGCCAATTATTCCGGTCAATGGCAGGCGGCCAATGCCACTATCAGGGGCAATCAGGTGTTGCTCACCGCAGCCGATGGTTCAATACTGAACGATCTCAACGCCATGAGCCAGGTACGTTACCTGTTCAGTGGCAATCCGAAGTGCGCGAGCATGCTGTACAACGACTTTAATCTGCCGGCTAGCCCATTCATCACTATTGTTGAGTGATCTTTGTTGGGGGCCGCCGCTAGATAAACCAATACGGGCGGGATAAGTACGGGCGGTCTGAGCCGTTGCTTGGCCTGCTTGGTCATGTTTTGAGCAGGCTGTTCCGGCTTCTGGTTTGGATTCTGGTTTCCCGCTTAAACTATGAAGACTGCTGCAGCATCGCAGAAACTAGACAAATGTCATTTTTCCACCGGTTTATTTAGGCACATTCCCCTCCTACTATGGCATACGGAACGAACGCGAGCGCACAATCACAGATCGAATGCAAACGTGCGCAGGAGAGGAATCACCATGAGGAATCGTATTGCAGCAGCTGCAGCGGCGGGAATATTAACCATCGGCATGGCCGTCCTGCCTTCCGCGGCTTCGGCCAGTGAAGTCGCACCGTCTACGGACGGATTGGCCGGCAGCACCGCCATCAGCGGGCAGATCGACCAGGATATGGCCGTGTGCACCGATCAGGCGTGCGAGGCCGTGCAGCACTTGAACAAGACGAATCAGCAGATCAAGTCGGATATGGAAACCGCCAAGCAGCACGCCGAGCAGCTGCATCAGAACGCGCACGAGGACGCCGACGCGCTTCGCCAGTACGGCGAGCAGGCCTGGAAGAACTACCAGGAGGACCGCGAGGATATAAAGAATGCGATCGATGGCGCGGTCAAGCGTGGTCAGGAGCGCCACGACACTCTGCATCAGGATATGCAGGACACGCAGACCCATCTGAACCAGATGCATGCCGACATGAAAGAGACTCACGACGAGCTTAAAACCAAGCATGATGCGTTCGCGGCAAGCAGCCACCAGTGGCATCAGTCGTTCATCGCGGCGTTGAAGGACGCGAACTCCAAGACGGGTCAGCAGGGCGGCTCATCCGTTGCTACCGGCACGCATGGCACCACGGCTGGAACGAATGCCGGTACGACCGTTACTGGAGTCAACGGCACCACTGGCACTGTGCGCACGGCTGCCGACACTGGCGCGAATGGTGCTGCAACTGGATCCGTCACAGCTTCCGGCGATCAAACCGCCGCGTCCACCGGCGCGCTGACCAAGTCGGAATATGGACAGCTTGCACAAACCGGCATCGGCATTTCCCTTGCCTGCGCAGCCATTCTGCTGCTTGCCGGCCTTGCCTACGCCATGAAGACGTTCGTGCAGTATAAGCGCGAAACCAGCGAAGACTGAGCCGGCTCGCTGCCGGACAGCGTTTGCTTCATCGACTCATGAAAAACGGTCTCGAATATATCGGGACCGTTTTTTCATGCGCGTTTTTCGTATGTGCTTTTCATCTGCTATACGCATTGTTGCGATTCAATTGGAATGACGTAGTACAGCGACGTACAATGCAGCGCGAAGCGCGCGTACCGTGCGTGAACCGCGTGTATGTCCAGTATTCCCACTGATTTGTTACGTTGGCCGTTCTGATCAGTCCACTGGTCAATTCGCATAATGGGGAGCACTGCTGGCGATTCGCGGCGACGGCGTATCGCCATTCCCCGCCGTCCGTCCGGTACTACCCGCGCTCCCCACACCGCCGGCCTTTTCAGCATTGCCGATGTTGGTTCTACGCAACGACCCCGCGGCCAACGAGCGGATGGATCGCCTGCGCTGCGCCTGTTCCGTCTGCGAAGCGGACTGAACTGCGGGAAAAGCGCCCGTTACAGGACGAATACGACCGGTTGCGGTCGGAATAAAGCTTGGTGGCAAAACCTGCGTTGTGATGGCGCTTATGGATGCCATCTGCGGCTGCTGCGTATTATCAGGACCATCCGCAGCGTCTTTTTCTTTCACGGTTTGCGATTCTTCCGCACGATTCGCGTCATCATTCGCATCCTCGCCCGTTTGCAAGGCAGACCCAGCTTCGCTCTGCTTTTCTTGTTTTTCCTGCTTTTCCTGCGGAGCGGCCTGCACATCACTCTGCAATACGATTGGCGATGAATTCGAACGGCGTCGGGCAAGCGCCGCCAGAGAGTCACGAGTATCAGCATCGCGTTGGTCAGTCTGCTGGCTGCCGGCAGCCGTCTTGTCAACCATCGTCGTGCTTCTTTCTCTCAACGTCACGATTTCGAGCGTAACGTAGCGCAGCGCAAAAGTGCGCGTAAAACGACGATGTACGCAACTCCCCCACCGAATCGCAATCAAATATCGACATATGAGGGCAAACAATCCCATTATTGAGACCACAGACTGGCACCAATAAGCCGCAGCATGACAATTAGGGACTTTCCTGGATGCCGGCCCGTACACGCGAGACTTGCGATACGGGACGATTCAAAAAACCGAGGCCAACGAAAGAAGCATTCGGAGGGAATCTGGAAGGAACCGGAAAACGGAGTGGAAAAGAAGGAACCCCAGAAACCGAATGATTCCAACGGTTTTCGGGGTTCCAATCCGGGCGGAGAATACGAGATTCGAACTCGTGAGGCTGTTACACCAACACGCTTTCCAAGCGTGCGCCATAGACCACTAGGCGAATTCTCCAATTATGCAACGCTTTCCGGTGTCTATCCGTTAAGCGCAACTTGACTAGAATACAACAGGACTGGCAGAAGACCAAATCGGCGTGTCGCACTGCTGGTTTGCAGAGTTGGGCATACGTGTCAAGGTTGTGCAACAGGTATGAGCGATCGGCTGCCTTTACTACGGATACTTCTTATTTCGCACACTGTAGATGCTATATTGCCGCCGATGGAATCCAATAGGCAACGGGATTCGGTAAGCATGGGAAAAGATACGAAAAAAGGGGTTCCCGGAGCGACGCCCGCCGGGAAGCCCGGAAAGAGAGCATGAAAAAAGGGACCTCCCGGGAGCCAAAGGCTCGACCGGGAGGCCCAACGTTTGAAGCGGCGGCGTGCTACTCTCCCACACCCTCTCGAGTGCAGTACCATCGCCGC
>OBZM01000098.1_pt1 | contig 29829 bp, 34 predicted proteins | sample 1476941 | NCBI WGS metagenome assembly OBZM01 (sample SAMEA2580243, study PRJEB22360) | human gut metagenome | biome: human gut; feature: human-associated habitat; material: faeces | place: Denmark | collected 2008/2010
ATTATTACTTTATTATTGGAGCGGATATGGTCGAATACCTACCAAAATGGCATCGCATTGACGAACTTATTGAGATGGTGCAATTTGTGGGTGTTCAACGTCCTAAGTATAAGGCAGGAACGTCTTATCCCGTCATCTGGGTTGATGTTCCTTTGATGGATATCAGTTCAAGCGCTGTTCGTGATTATATCAAGAAAGATCGTACACCTAACTTTATGGTGCCTCAATCTGTACTCGCCTATATCAAGAAAGTAGGACTTTATAAATGACCTATGAAAAATACTTGGACTATTCTCGTCAAGCACTTCTTGAAAAAGTGCAACCCGTGATGAGTCCTAAACGCTTCAATCATGTTTTGGGTGTCGAGCGAGCTGCGATTCATCTTGCTGAAAAGAATGGCTACGATACTGAAAAAGCTGGTTTGGCTGGTCTTTTACACGACTATGCCAAAGAGCTTCCAGATCAAGAATTCTTGAATCTTATCGATAAGTACGAGCTTGACCCTGAATTGAAAAAATGGGGAAATAATGTCTGGCATGGCATGGTAGGGATTTATAAAATTCAAGAAGATTTGGGTTTGACAGATGCTGAGATTCTGCGTAGTATTGAGATCCATACCGTCGGAAGCCATGAAATGTCAACCCTAGATAAGATTGTCTATGTGGCTGATTATATTGAGCATAACCGTAATTTCCCTTTGGTAGAGGAAGCTAGACAAGTAGCAGAGCAATCCTTGGATAAGGCCGTTGCTTTTGAAACAGTCCATACGGTAGAACACTTGGCTCACCAAGCTCTACCGATTTTCCCACAAACCTTGGAAACCTATAATGCTTTTGTGCATTACCTAAAAGATTAATAACAAATTACTGGAGAATATCATTGACTAAAGAAGAATTACTTGAATTGGTTGTCAAAGCTGCTGATGAAAAGCGAGCTGAAGACATTGTTGCCCTTGATTTGTACGGCCTTACAAGTCTAACAGATTATTTTGTTATTTTGAGTGCAATGAACAGCCGTCAGTTGGAAGCTATTGCCGACAACATCCGTGAGAAAGTGAAAGAAGCTGGCCTTGATGCTAGTCACATGGAAGGTGACAATAAGGGTGGTTGGATTCTTTTGGATCTTAACGATGTTGTTGTTCACATCTTTACAGAAGATGAACGTGCACACTATAACCTCGAAAAACTCTGGCATGAAGCACCAATGGTGGATGTGTCAGCTTATTTGGCATAAAAATTGAACTCAGTTGGTGACAACTGGGTTTTGTTGGTTAAACTAAAGATTTAATAGGAAGAATGGAGCCTTGTGTTTGGTTGGTTTATTAACTGAACACGAGCTAAAAGCTAAGAGAAAAGATAAACTTCCTTTTATCTGACGATACGGCAGAAATTTTCCTATTTTCTCTGTGCTTTTGACGCTCTTTGTATCTTAGAAAGGATTTGAACCCGTCCTGTAATCGTCGGAAAATAGACAGCTCTATGTCAAATTATCAATATTAAAATTTATTATTTGGCGCAGTAGCTGATTGGACTCTTCATTCGCTTTTTAAGCTCGGAAGAGTACCTAATCAGCCTTGCGGGGGTGAGACAACGAACGATCTTTTTAAGAAAACTCGTTCTGTCTCACTCCCCCTAATTTTCATTCCGATTACGGACGGACTCATTATAGAATAGAAAGGATAGGGCCTCGTGTTTAGTTAATTTTTCAACTGAACACGAGCTAAAAGCTGTGAGAAAAAGATAAATTTTCTCTGTGCTTTTGACGCTCTTTGTATCTTAGAAAGGAATTGAACCCGTCCTGTAATCGTCGGAAAATAGACAGCTTTGTCTTGGAGATTCCTCCAAGTCCAAGCTCCTAATTTTCATTCCGATTACGGACGGACTTGGTATCATCATTATGGCTACTTATGAAACTTTTGCGGCGGTCTACGACGCTGTTATGGATGATAGTCTTTACGATTTGTGGACGGATTTCTCCCTCCGTCATTTGCCAAAGACTAAGGACAAAAAGAAATTGCTTGAATTGGCTTGTGGAACTGGGATTCAATCTGTACGTTTTTCTCAAGCTGGATTTGATGTCACTGGACTTGATTTGAGTGCTGATATGTTGAAGATTGCGGATAAGCGTGCGTCTTCTGCCAAACAGAAAATCGACTTTATTGAAGGCAACATGTTGGATTTATCGCAAGCTGGCAAGTATGATTTTGTGACCTGTTATTCGGACTCAATCTGCTATATGCAGGACGAAGTAGAGGTTGGGGATGTCTTCAAAGAGGTTTACAATGCACTGAATGAGGATGGCGTCTTTATCTTTGATGTGCACTCAACCTATCAAACGGATGAGGTTTTCCCTGGCTATTCCTACCATGAAAATGCTGAGGATTTCGCTATGCTCTGGGATACCTATGAGGATGCGGCTCCGCATTCTATTGTCCATGAATTAACTTTCTTTGTTCAAGAGGAAGATGGGAGCTTTAGCCGTCATGATGAGGTCCATGAGGAACGCACCTATGAGGTCTTGACTTATGACATTCTGCTGGAGCAGGCTGGCTTCAAATCCTTCAAACTTTACGCTGATTTCGAGGACAAGGAACCGACTGAAACTAGTGCACGTTGGTTCTTTGTGGCCCAAAAATAAGAGCCTATGACAGTTACAGGTATTATTGCTGAGTTCAATCCTTTTCATAACGGTCACAAGTATCTCTTTGATCAGGCTGAAGGCGTGAAAATCGTTGCCATGTCCGGGAATTTTGTCCAGCGAGGCGAGCCAGCTATTGTGGATAAGTGGACTAGGGCTCAGATGGCTTTGGAAAATGGGGCAGATCTTGTGGTTGAGTTGCCTTTCTTGACGGCAGTCCAGTCTGCCGATTATTTTGCTGCTGGGGCCGTCGATATCTTATCTCGACTGGGGATTGATAGTCTTACTTTTGGCACGGAAGAAGTCCTAGATTACCAGGCAATAGCAGATGTCTATGCTGAAAAGTCCGAGGAAATGAAAGCCTTTGTGGAAAGTTTGCCTAGTGATTTGTCTTATCCACAGAAGACGCAAAAAATGTGGGAAAAGTTTGCTGGTGTAGCCTTTGCTGGCAATACCCCCAACCATATCCTAGGATTAGCCTATGCCAAAGCTTGTGCTGGTAAGGGCACAGAGCTGAATCCTATCCAGAGACAAGGGGCTGGCTATCATTCCTCAAACAAGGAAGTATCTTTCGCCTCAGCAACCAGTCTTCGTCTCCATAAGCAAGATAGTGATTTTGTGGATAAGTTCATGCCCAATAGCAAACTTTTTCAGACTTCTCCACAGGTTTCTTGGGATAATTATTTCCAATTGCTGGTTTATCAGATTATTACAAACCCTGATTTGACCAGTGTTTTCCAGGTGAATGAAGAGATTGCCAGTCGTTTAAAAGCTGCTATTCATGAGGTTTCTTCTGTGGAGGAACTAGTGGATAAGGTAGCAACCAAACGCTATACAAAGGCTCGTGTACGTCGTATTTTGACCTATATCCTGGTCGGAGCTGTGGACAACCCTCTGCCTGAATCCATTCATGTGCTTGGATTTTCTCAAAAAGGGCAGTCTCATCTCAAATCTGTGAAAAAGTCTGTGGATGTAGTGGCTCGTATTGGAAGGGAGCCTTGGGATCTGCTTACACAACAAGCGGATCAGGTTTATCAATTAGGTAATGCCGAGCTTTCTCAACAAAACTGGGGACGCGTACCAATTAGAGTAAAATAGCTTTATAGAAGGTCTACCCCTGGTAGGCTTTTTTAATCTTTTTTCGAATAAATGTAATAGAAAGGATAAAGTTGTACAAGTTCCTGACAAGTTTATCCTTTTGGTATATAATAAAAGAAAAGAAGAAAATGAGGTATGCTAATGGAAGCAGTCGTCTATTCAACGTTTCGAAATCATTTGAAGGATTATATGAAAAAGGTTAATGATGAATTTGAACCTCTAGCTGTAGTCAATAAAAATCCTGGTGAAGATATTGTAGTGGTTTCAAAGAGTGAGTGGGATAGCATTCAAGAAACATTGCGGATTGTTCAAAATAAAGAACTTTCAGACAAGGTTTTAAGAGGAATGGCTCAGGTACGTGCTGGAGAGATTCAAGAACATGCACTAAAGGAGTAGAAAATGTTACTCACTTTCACTGAAGACGCATGGACAGATTACTGCTATTGGCAAAATCAGGATAGAAAGACACTTAAGCGAATTAATAAGCTCATTAAAGATATTCAACGGGATCCTTTTTCAGGTATTGGTAAGCCAGAACCCTTGAAGTATGACTTTCAAGGAGCTTGGTCCCGAAGAATTGATGCTGAAAATCGTTTAATTTATATGGTTGATGGTAAGAGCGTCGCCTTTCTATCTTTTAAAGATCATTATTAGGTCTACCTATGGTAGGCTTTTTTACTTTTTGTAAACTTTTCTCAAAAAGGTCAAACAAAACTATTGACCTTTACTGACTAATGGTGTATTATAATCTCATAAGGAATAGCTTCCTTATGAGATTGCAGGACTAGCCTAAATCCTTGTAAAAAGGTAATTATAGCTTGCCTGCAAAAATATTTACAATAAAGGTCAAAAAAAGTCAAAAAAGATATTGACTAATACTGACCAATGTTGTACAATATAAACATAAGGAAATGAAATCCTTATGAAGGCTGTCAAAACAGTCCATATACCGATATGAAAAGATTGCAGCTTGTCTGCTTAAATTTTCATTAAAAAGGTCAGTAAAAGTCAAAACTAAATTCTTGACCCAAGCAGATGAAAGGTATATGATAAAGCTATAAGGAAAAAGGTTTCCTTAATCTACAAGTTTCTTTCTAAAAGAAGCTTGGAAGTTAGCTATTTTGAGAGATTCACAGAAAGAAGGTGGCTCTTATGCTAAATGATAATTTATTCAAGACTGTGAAAGTTCTCAGTCTTCTACCAAGAGCAAAACCTGAAATTATTAGAAGAGTAGTTGAGGCTACTAAAAATTTTTAGGGTTTTGGTCAGTAAAAGTCAAAATTTACACATGAACTAAAAAATAACACTTAAAAAATCACAAGAAAACACAGTATGAGGTAATTATATGAACAACAACTTTAATAATATGGATGATCTTTTCAATCAATTGATGGGTAACATGGGTGGTTACCGTTCAGAAAACCGTCGCTACATGATTAACGGTCGTGAAGTGACACCTGAAGAATTTGCGATTTACCGTCAAACAGGTCAATTGCCTGGTAATGAAGGTGAAGCAGTGAACCCAACTCAACAACAAGGTAAAGGACCTAAACAAGATGGTATTCTTGCTAAACTTGGTCGTAACTTGACTGAAGAAGCTCGCGAAGGTAAATTGGATCCTGTTATCGGACGTAACAAAGAAATCCAAGAAGCTTGCGAAATCTTGGCTCGTCGTACCAAGAATAACCCAGTCCTTGTCGGGGATGCTGGTGTTGGTAAAACAGCTGTAGTTGAAGGTTTGGCACAAGCCATCGTTAATGGTGATGTCCCAGCTGCCATCAAGAATAAAGAAATCATTTCAATTGATATTTCTGGACTTGAAGCTGGTACTCAATACCGTGGTAGCTTTGAAGAAAACATTCAAAACTTGGTAAACGAAGTCAAAGAAGCTGGAAACATTATCCTCTTCTTCGATGAAATCCACCAAATTCTTGGTGCCGGAAGCACTGGCGATGGTCAAGGGTCTAAAGGTCTTGCTGATATCTTGAAACCTGCTCTTTCACGTGGTGAATTGACAGTGATTGGTGCAACAACTCAAGATGAATACCGTAACACTATCTTGAAGAACGCTGCCCTAGCTCGTCGTTTCAACGAAGTTAAGGTCAATGCTCCTTCTGCTGAAGATACTTTCAAGATTCTCCAAGGTATCCGTGATCTTTATGAAAAACACCACAATGTCATCTTGCCAGATGATGTCTTGAAAGCAGCGGTTGATTTCTCAGTACAATACATTCCACAACGTAGCTTGCCAGATAAGGCTATTGACCTTGTGGACGTGACAGCAGCTCACTTGGCAGCACAACATCCAGTAACTGATGTCAATGCAGTTGAACGTGAAATCGAAGAAGAAAAAGCTAAACAAGAAGCCGCAGCCGCTAAAGAAGATTACGAAGCAGCCCTAAATGCTAAGGTTCGTATTGAAAAACTTGAAAAGAAAATTGCTAACCATGCAGAAGATCACAAGGTGACTGCGACTGTAAATGATGTGGCTGAATCTGTAGAACGTATGACTGGTATTCCAGTATCTCAAATGGGTGCAACTGATATCGAACGTTTGAAAGATATGGGTAACCGTTTGCAAACTAAGGTTATCGGTCAAGATAAGGCCGTTGAAGCAGTAGCGCGTGCCATCCGTCGTAACCGTGCAGGATTCGACGAAGGTAACCGCCCAATTGGTAGCTTCCTCTTTGTAGGACCAACTGGTGTTGGTAAAACTGAGTTGGCTAAACAATTGGCTCTTGATATGTTCGGTACCAAAGATGCTATCATCCGTTTGGACATGTCAGAATACAGTGACCGCACAGCCGTTTCTAAATTGATTGGTACAACAGCTGGTTATGTTGGTTATGATGATAATAGCAATACCTTGACAGAACGTGTTCGTCGTAACCCTTATTCAATCATCCTTCTTGATGAAATTGAAAAGGCAGACCCTCAAGTCATCACCCTTCTCCTCCAAGTTTTGGACGATGGTCGTTTGACTGATGGTCAAGGTAACACTGTAAACTTCAAGAACACTGTCATTATCGCAACTTCAAACGCTGGCTTTGGTTATGAAGCTAACTTGACAGAAGATGCGGAAAAACCAGAACTCTTGGATCGCTTGAAACCTTACTTCCGTCCAGAATTCTTGAACCGTTTCAATGCTGTGATTGAATTCTCACACTTGAGCAAGGAAAACCTTTCTAAGATTGTTGATTTGATGTTGGTAGATGTCAATAAGACCCTTTCTAAGAAAGAAATCGACTTGGCAGTTAGCGAAGCTGCTAAAGAATATATGACTGAAGAAGGCTACGATGAAGTCATGGGTGTTCGTCCACTCCGTCGTGTGGTTGAGCAACAGATCCGTGATAAAGTCACAGACTTCCACTTGGATAACCTTGATGCTAAACACCTAGAAGCTGATATGGAAGATGGTGTCTTGGTTATCAAAGAAAAAGATGCTAAATAAAAAGCATAGGACCTCCCAATCCGATTAATGAAGCAGAGATGTTAGTAGACATCTCTGTTTTTTTCTTTTTTATTTAAGGCTTTCCTTGGGTGCTACGGACGGAGGCGACTTCCTAACGGAATTTCATTCCTAAGATTTGAGCCTAAGTCTCAAATCTTCCGAGTGATAGAAGCAATAGTGCTTCTATCACCTTTCTCACAGCGGAAAGTCTTGTATATTTATTCTTAAATATAAAATGAGATAAAATTATTTAAATTATAATAATCTGATAAATAGTTAAAAATATATTCTATTTTCAAGAAAACGTTGACAACGTATATATATATATATATAATGTTTACAGAAAATTAAATTTAGGTGAGATTATGGTATTCGTATTTTAAAGGAGATAAGATGATAAAGGTAGTTTTATGGATTTTAGCTATTTTAGTTCTTGCAGGAATAGCGATGTTGAACCCCCTAATTGCAGCTGGTATTGTAATTGCAGGATTGTTAATCCAGTTGTTTTTGAAGAAATGAGTTAATAGGGAAAAAGTATGAAAAAGATAATATATGGTATTTTAGCGATTTTATTAGTGATTGTCGTAGGATTCATTTTTCTTAGCGTATATGAAGGGAGTGGGTCATCTGATAATCAAAAACCAAAGACAGAAACCATAGTAAATGTAAAATCTTTGGAAAAGGTCAGTGAGTTAGTTTTACTCAATGCATCTATTCAAAAAATTAAGTCAATAGAAAATAATACAAAGTTATTTGGTAGTAATTTTGTAATACCTGGTTCAGAAAAGAAAGCACTCATTATTCTAAATTATACGGCAAAATTCGGTATTAAGAATGATGTAACCATTAAAGATAATGGTAATCATAATTATCAAGTTACATTACCCAAATTTGAAGTTATTGGTGTTGAATTAGATAAAGACAAACCTTATACACTCTACGATACTAGTGGAGGGATTCTTAGTTATTCGACTAAAGACATAGATACTGGTGAGGCTGTTTCAGAAGGTTTTTCAAATAAGGAACAACAAGATTTTATAAAGGACAATAAAAAATTATTAAAGGAGTCAGCTGAGAAGTATTACTCTACAATGATAAAATCCTTGGATCATGAAGCAACAGTAACAGTTCAAAGTAAAAAATAAATTTTAGGAGAAAATATTATGAAAAAGTTAATCACATTTGTTCTTTTGATGTTCGTTGGTATCGGATTAGTGGGGTGCCAAAATGATAGTAAAAAGTCAGAGGGAAATCCAAAGGTAAAACAATCAAAGGTTCATACTGCTAAATCAGAACCTTTCCAAAAACTTATTGATAGTTCTAAATCTACGGATGAAATTTATGCTACTGATGATATTACTGTAGGTGAAAAAGGTGATGTTAAGCCTGGAATCTATGATATTGAGGTTACAGGTGGTTCAGGAAATATTTTTGGTACAAGAAAATCTGAGGATGGACTATATATAAACTTTGTTGCAGGTGCAGTTGGTAATGATGCAAATTATGCTTCAAAGATTAGACTTATTTTATTTGATGGAGATACTTTACAATTACAAAACATTTCCAAAGTAAAATTCAATGCAGTAGCTAAGGAAGTTGAACCAAGTAATGAACTTGGTCAGGGAGAATTTATTGTAGGCAGAGATATTAAGGAAGGAACGTATAAATTAAGCACTAACGTTAATCTTGACCCACAACTTAATAATCTCGGTTGGAATGTTACTATTGAAGATTTGGATTCAAACACATCAAAGAGTCAAGAATACAATCCAGGAAATACAGATGTCGTTGTTAAATTAAAGAAAAATCAAGTCCTAAGTATTAATTATACTGGATATGATGAGTCAACAAAGGCTGATGACGCTAAATTGATTTTTACAGAATACAAGTAGTTGTCGATTTTTCATCAGTAAAAAAGGTAAGTAGCACAGGCTACTTACCTTTATTCTTTATCCTCACTTTGATATTTTTTCAAATGTTCTTGGATGATGTTGAGTCGAGGTTCTAGGTCTTTTTGGAAGACACGTGTTTTATAGCTGAGGTCTTGTTTGATGTCATCAAGCACAAGGTTTTGTTCCTTGATGATGTCAAGGTTGCGTTTGATTCTGTCCAGATCGTGAGAGATATTTTCTCGTGATTGGTTGAGGTCTAGGATTTCCTCTTTGATGTCTTCACGTCGTTTATAGGCGTAGTAGGCACCATAGGCAAGGGTTCCAAGAGCTAGAAAGCGTCCGAGTTTCATTCTGTTACCTCTTTAGCAATGCTGTCAGCAAGGTCGGCCAAGGCAGCGAAGTCTGGTTCGTGTTCGTCAAAGCCCATGTGGATACCATCGTCTGCACCGTAACGAGGAACGAGATGAATATGAGCGTGGAAGACGGTTTGTCCAGCAACTTCTTCGTTGTTATTAAGGATATTCATGCCGATTGCTCCAGTTGCTTTTTGCACCGCACGAGCAATTTTTGGAACACGGCTAAAGACAGTCTCAGCGGTCTCAGCAGACATTTCTAAGATGTTACGAACGTGCTCTTTAGGAATAACCAAGGTATGTCCTTTTGTAGCTTGTGAAATATCGAGGAAGGCTAGAACCTTGTCGTCCTCGTAGACTTTTGATGAAGGGATTTCTCCAGATATAATTTTACAGAAAATACAATTATCCATAATAACGACCTTTCCATGAGTTTTTGTTATAATAGATTATATCATACCAAAGAGAGAAAAGATAATGCTTAAATTAGAAAAGGTGACGGGTGGCTATGCCAATATTCCCGTCCTAAAAGATGTCACTTTTGAGGTGGCTGATGGTGAATTAGTTGGCCTCATTGGTCTTAATGGTGCTGGGAAATCAACAACAATCAACGAGATTATTGGCCTTTTAACACCCTATGGGGGACAGATTGCTATTGATGGTTTAACCATACAGCAAGATACGGCTAGTTATCGTCAAAAGATTGGTTACATCCCTGAGACGCCAAGTTTGTATGAGGAATTGACGCTACGTGAACATTTGGAAACGGTGTTGATGGCCTATGGGCTTGATGTGACTGAGGGGATGGCACGTGCGGATAAATACCTCAAGCTCTTTCGCTTAGATGAAAAATTGGACTGGTTCCCGACTCGGTTTTCAAAGGGAATGAAGCAGAAGGTTATGATTATCTGTGCCTTTATTGTTGGTCCAAGTCTTCTCATTGTTGATGAGCCCTTCCTAGGTTTGGATCCCTTGGCAATCTCCGACCTAATTGAGCTTTTAGCTGAGGAAAAAGCTAAGGGCAAGGCGATTCTCATGTCTACCCACGTTTTGGATTCAGCTGAGAAGATGTGTGATCGCTTTGTGATTTTGCACCATGGACAGGTCTTAGCACAGGGGACTCTCGAGGAGCTCCGTCAGACTTTTGGCGACGATAGTGCCAGTCTTAACGATATTTACATGCAGTTAACTAAGGGAGAATTGTCATGATAGCTGAGCTTTTTAAGGAGCGTAGCAAGCGATTCAATACCCGTTGTGCTAAGTATAGTCGCTACGTCTTTAATGACCACTTTATCTTGGTTTTTCTCTTTTTGTTGGGCTTCGTTTTGGTTCAGTATAGCCAGTTGCTCCGACATTTTCCAAAAAATCCATGGGCTATTGTCCTGGGCTTGCTTGTGCTGTGTCTCTTCCTTCCTTTCTGGGGGAACATTGCCACCTATTTAGAGCCTGCTGACAAGCACTATCTCTTGGTGAAGGAAGAAGAGGTACGAACCCATGTTAAGAAGGCAACAGGACGTGCTTTTAAATTTTGGGTGCTTATCCAGACCCTTATTTTTATCTTGGTCGTCCCACTCTTTTTAGCCTTGGGGCTTCCAGTTTGGGGAGTTGTCCTTGTAGCAGTGGCTATGGCTATTCTTAAGTATTTTATTTTCCAGAAAAAGGCTCAACCTTTTTATAAGCAATCTGGACTTAATTGGGCTGAGGTTATTGTGGCAGAAAATAAACGGCAACAATCAATTTTGAAGTTCTTCTCCCTCTTTACCAATGTTAAGGGGATTACGTCGAGTGTAAAACGCCGTGCTTATTTGGATGGTATTCTCAAACGTACAAAGAAGGACAAAAACCATACTTGGTACAATCTTTACCTAAGGGCTTTCTTACGCTCTGGAGATTACTTTGCTTTGAGTTGTCGTCTCTTTGCCTTATCTCTACTGGTTATCTTTTTAGTTCCTGAAAAATGGTTGGCTATGATACTTGTGGCTATTTTCGATTACCTCTTGCTCTTCCAACTGACAGCACTAAAATTCCACTTTGCGTATCAAAGAATGGCTAATCTTATGCCATTAGGTAAGGACATGCAGGTGGACAATCTGAAACGTTTGATTAGCCAAATCATCCTTGTGATGACGCTGATTCAGGCTGTTTGTATCTTGGATTTGAAGTTTAGCCTCATTTTAGTTGGAGTGATGCTTGTTTTGAGCCTTGTCTACCTACCAGCCAAGCTTAAGAAGATGATTGACTAACACCTATTAAATAAGTTAAAATAGAAACGAATGACTAAAGAAAAAGGAGATGCCTAGGTGACATCAACAGATAAAGATTTGAGCCTGACTCCTCTCAAAGGAAATAGTGGTAAGGCCTATATGGGAACTTACCCAAACGGAGATCGCGTCTTTGTGAAGATGAATACAACACCAATCTTGGCAGCTCTTGCCAAGGAACAGATTGCACCACAGCTCTTGTGGGCTAAGCGTCTGGGAAATGGTGATATGATGAGTGCACAGGAATGGCTTGATGGTCGCATCTTGACCAAACATGACATGAATAGCAAACAGATTATCCAAATTCTTGGTAATTTGCACCGTTCAAAACACTTGGTAAATCAGCTCTTGCAGTTGGATTATCACATTGAAAATCCCTTTGACCTTCTACACGAATGGGAGGAAAACGCTGCCTATCAATTACGTGAGAATGGTTATCTTCAAGATGTCGTTAGAGATTTGAAACGTCATCTTCCAGAATTTCGTGCAGATATTGCGACAATTGTCCACGGGGATGCCCGTCATAGTAACTTTGTTATTACAACCTCAGGATTGATTTATTTGGTTGATTGGGATTCTGTACGTTTGACAGACCGTATGTATGATGTCGCACAGATTCTTAGCCATTACATTCCTTTGGCACATTGGCCTCAGTGGTTGTCATATTATGGCTATAAGAATAATGACCTTGTGATGGACAAAATTTATTGGTATGGGCAATTCTCATACTTAACACAAATTTCAAAATTCTTTGATAACCGTGATATGGAACACGCCAACCGAGAAATTTATGAATTGCGTAAGTTCAGAGAAACCCTGCACAGGTATTAGAAAGTAAACATGCGAGTTAGAAAACGTAAGGGTGCAGAGGAACACCTAGCGAATCATCCTCAATACGTTATCCTTGAGCCGGAGGCTGCTAAAGGTAAGTGGCACGAGCTTTTTGGTAATGACAATCCTATCCATATTGAGGTGGGATCTGGTAAGGGAGCCTTTATCACTGGAATGGCCCAACAAAACCCTGATATCAACTACATTGGTATTGATATCCAGTTATCTGTCTTGAGTTATGCTCTGGATAAGGTCTTGGACTCAGGTGCTGAAAATGTTAAGCTTTTGCGAGTGGATGGCTCAGCCTTGACTAATTATTTTGCGGACGGTGAAGTGGACATGATGTATCTGAATTTTTCAGATCCATGGCCTAAAAGTCGTCACGAGAAACGCCGTTTGACTTACAAGACTTTCCTAGATACTTATAAACAAATCCTGCCAGAAAACGGAGAAATTCACTTTAAGACCGATAACCGTGGACTTTTCGAGTATAGTTTGACTAGCTTTTCACAGTATGGAATGGTTCTCAACAAAGTTTGGTTGGACCTTCATGCTAGTGATTACGAGGGTAACGTTATGACTGAGTACGAGCGTAAATTCTCAGAAAAAGGTCAAGTCATCTATCGAGTAGAGGCTCAGTTTAAAGACTAATTCTTTGGTAAATAGGATGAAAAAATAGCGATTAGCCACAAATAGGCTAATCGTTTAATATGGAGAGGTCGCATAGAGGCCGAGTGCGCACGCTTGGAAAGCGTGTAGTCCTTAACGGGGCTCGGGGGTTCGAATCCCCTCCTCTCCTTTTTGGAAATAGAGAAAATGTCCCTTCTGAATTGAAAGGGACATTTTTAGGTATAGTCATCAAAAGAATATGTAATCTTTTAGTCCCAAGGGCTCTGAATACCTGCTACCCAACCGGTACAGAGGGCGCTAGTAATGTTAAAGCCACCAGTATGGGCATTGATGTCAAGGACCTCTCCTGCAAAGTGTAGGTGAGGGACTTTTTTACTTTCGAGGGTTTTGGGATTGATTTCCTTAAGGTCAACGCCACCTTTGGTTACGAAAGATTTGGCAAGTGACATTTTACCCGTGATCGGGATTTCCATGTCCTTAAGCTGACTGATAAGATTTTCCAAGTCTTTGGGATGTAGCTGTTTGACCTTATTATCGGTCATATCTTTTGCTAGGAATTCAGCGACACGCTCAGGTACAAGGGCTTTGAGGGAGTTTTTAACTGATTTCTCGCGATTTTCTTCAAAGTAGATCTTGAGATTTTCTTGGTTTTGGTTGGGAAGAAAGTCCAGATGTGCTATCTCACCACCCATAACAAAGCTAGAAAGGCGAAGGGCAGCTGGTCCAGATAGGCCAAAGTGGGTGAAGAGCAGGTCATGGGTAATCTTGTGCTTGCCATAGGACAGAGTGACATCGTCAAGAGAAATTCCCTGTAAAGCCTTGTGTGGAAAGTCGGTTAGAAGTGGACTTTCTGCAGCTTCAAGGTCAGTAACATGGAGTTTGAAATGACGGGCAATATCATGTCCAAAACCAGTCGAACCTGTTGATGGGTAGGATTTTCCACCAGTTGTGACGATGAGTTTGTCACTGGTAAAAATATGGTCTGAAGATTTAACTTGGAATTGCTCATCGACCTTTTTGACGGAGACAACTTCTGTATTGGTGAGGATAGTAGCACCTAGTTCCTGAATTTTATCCTCCAGAGCCTGGATAATGGTCCTTGATTTGTTTGTCTTAGGGAAGACACGTCCGTGATCCTCGACCTTGAGTTTGACACCATTGTCCTCGAAAAAAGCAATGATGTCATGGTTATCAAATTGGGAAAAGACGCTATAGAGGAAACGCCCATTACCTGGAATACCTGCTAGGAGGTCGTCAAGACTTCCATTGTTAGTGACATTGCAACGTCCGCCTCCGGTTCCAGCAAGTTTCTTGCCAAGTCTTTTATTTTTTTCAATCAGAAGGGTTTGTTGGCCATAAAAGGCTGAGGCAATGGTCGCCATCATGCCAGCAGGTCCACCCCCGATAACGATAGTATCAAAATGTTTCATGCCTTTATTTTAGCATAATTTAAAGTGGGAGAATAGTTGTCAAAGGACCAGTATTTTTAGGTAAATTATGTTAGAATAGAAATAGACATTTTGATTAAAATGATTACTAACTAAGGAGGGAATATCGTGTCTGAAAATCACATGAAACACCGTTCATCTGTCTACGATAGTATGGTTAAATCACCTAACCGTGCCATGCTTCGTGCGACAGGAATGACGGATGAAAGTTTTGAAAAGCCAATTGTTGGGGTTATCTCAACTTGGGCGGAAAATACACCATGTAATATCCACTTGCACGGTTTTGGACAAATCGCAAAAGAAGGCGTGAAAGATGCAGGTGCTTGGCCTGTTCAATTTGGGACCATTACTGTTGCCGACGGGATTGCTATGGGAACACCAGGGATGCGTTTCTCTTTGACGTCTCGTGATATTATTGCTGACTCTATCGAAGCAGCTATGGGTGGTCACAATGTTGATGCCTTTGTAGCTATCGGTGGTTGTGATAAGAATATGCCTGGTTCTATGATTGCTATCGCTAACATGGATATTCCAGCGATTTTTGCCTACGGTGGTACCATTGCACCGGGTAACCTTAACGGTAAGGATATCGACTTGGTTTCTGTTTTCGAAGGTATCGGTAAATGGAACCACGGTGATATGACAGCCGAAGAGGTTAAGGATCTTGAATGTAATGCCTGCCCTGGCCCTGGTGGTTGTGGTGGTATGTATACCGCCAATACAATGGCAACAGCAATCGAAGTAATGGGGATGAGTCTTCCAGGATCATCATCTCACCCTGCTGAATCAGCTGAGAAGAAAGCAGATATCGAAGAAGCTGGTCGTGCGGTTGTTAAGATGCTTGAACTTGGTCTTAAACCATCAGATATCTTGACACGTGAAGCCTTTGAAGATGCTATCACTGTAACAATGGCGCTTGGTGGTTCAACAAATGCCACTCTTCACTTGCTCGCTATTGCTCACGCAGCTAACGTTGATTTGACACTTGAAGATTTCAATGATTTCCAAGAGCGCGTGCCTCACTTGGCGGACTTGAAACCTTCAGGTCAATACGTCTTCCAAGACCTTTACAACGTTGGTGGTGTTCCAGCTGTTATGAAGTACTTGTTGAAGAATGGCTTCCTTCACGGAGACCGTATCACATGTACTGGTAAGACTGTTGCGGAAAACTTGGAAGCCTTCGACGATTTGACACCAGGTCAAAAAGTTATCATGCCGCTTGAACATCCTAAACGTGCCGATGGTCCGTTGATTATCTTGAAAGGTAACTTGGCTCCAGAAGGTGCGGTTGCCAAAGTATCAGGAGTTAAAGTTCGTAATATCACAGGTCCTGCTAAGGTCTTTGACTCAGAAGAAGATGCTATCGAAGCAGTTCTTTCTGACGAAATCGTTGACGGAGACGTTGTTGTTGTTCGTTTCGTAGGTCCTAAGGGTGGTCCTGGTATGCCAGAAATGTTGTCCTTGTCATCAATGATTGTTGGTAAGGGTCAAGGGGACAAGGTTGCCCTTTTGACAGATGGACGTTTCTCAGGTGGTACTTACGGCCTTGTTGTTGGTCACATTGCACCTGAAGCTCAGGTTGGTGGTCCAATTGCCTACCTTCACACAGGGGACATGGTTACAGTTGACCAAGATACCAAAGAAATCACTATGCACGTTTCAGACGAAGAGTTGGCAAAACGTAAAGCTGAAACTGAGTTGCCACCACTTTATAGTCGTGGTGTCCTCGGTAAATACGCTCACATCGTTTCTTCAGCCTCACGTGGTGCTGTTACCGACTTCTGGAACATGGATAAATCAGGTAAAGCCTAATTTACTGACATAAAAGAAATCACACCGGATATATGTGCGGTGTGATTTTTTGAGTTATGAAGCCAAAGCTAGTCACCGAAAGCATTTTGATTTGGATCAGTTGGTCACTCTCAGTAAAAATAGAGCAAAAAACCGGTTGGAACTATCCAACCAGTTTTAATATTATTTTCCACCTCGAGGCGAAATACCAAGGGCAATGCGACCATATCGACTGATACGGGTCATCTTCCAGACAGGCGAGTAGGTAGTCTCGACCTTGACAGACTTGATACCATCAATTGATTTGAGTTTTTCAGCAATTTCGTAAGGCATCGTCTCTTCGCAACCGCAGCCAGTATCTGTAAAAGTCATGAGAAAGTAGCAGTGGCCAGTTTCATCAAGGGTGATTTCATAGATTAAGCCAAGGTTATAGATGTCTAGCTCGATCTCAGGATCAAACACGGTGGTCATTTGTTCAACGATAGGTTCTAAATAAGGTTGGACTAGATCGTTGACTTTGATATCATCACGGAAGTTTTTCATAGGACCTTTTCTTTCTATTTTACTTTTGTTTATTATGTCATACTTTAGGGCTTTTTTCAATCTGGTTTAGTCATAATAGTTTGTAATGGGAATACGCCGTAACATCAAAAAATCCCCAACAAACCCATCGTTGGAGATAATGTGACTTGTGCTTTTGTATCAAGCAAATTCTTCGCAACGATAGTTGCAAGAGCACTACAGACAATTGGAGAGAGAATAAAAATCCAAAGTCTTGCGAAATAGGACTCCACCATTCCTAGATACAACAGATCTGGTACTAATAAAGATAAGCCTTTAAGTACTGATTGTTTAAGCAAAAATCCTTCAAAATACATTTATACCCGAGCAATAGTCTATCAAAATACTTTTGGCCTATCAAGCAAAATGCTCAGGAATTTAGGGTTAACATAATGGCTCTGAAAACCCATATTAGGGACGGGGAATTGTCTTGTCAAATTGACAGAAAGGTGTGATTATGATATTCTCATAGTAAGACATTTCAAGAGAAAATGAGGCTATTATGAGTATTGAAAAGACAGTCAGCGAGATTGCTGAAATCCTTGGCGTTAGTCGTCAAGCAGTCAATAATCGTGTCAAACAACTTCCAGAAGAAGATCTAGAAAAAAATGCTAAAGGGGTTACTGTCGTTAAACGCAGTGGCTTGATTAAGTTGGAGGAAATCTACAAGAAAACCATCTTTGACGATGAGCCAATCGATGAAGAAACAAAGCAACGTGAGTTGTTAGAGATTCTTGTAGACGAGAAAAACTCTGAGATTGCCCGTCTCTATGCCCAGTTGAAGGCTAAGGACGAGCAGTTGTCTAACATGGATGACCAATTGCGTGTTAAAGACGTTCAAATTGCCGAAAAGGACAAGCAAATTGATCAACAGCAGCAATTGACCTTGACTGCTATGAAGGACAAGGAAGAGCTTAAACTGGAACTTGATGAGGCTAAGGTTGAGGTTGACGAAGCCAAGGCCCAAGTGGAAGAAATCCAGACCAAACAAGAAGAAGCTTCTAAAAAAGGTTTCTTTGGACGTCTATTTGGAAAATAAAAAAGAAGCTGGGACTCAGTCTCAGCTTTAACTATTGTAGGAGATAAAGATGGAAAATGTAGAAACTTATATTGCCTTTGATTTGGAATTCAACACGGTGGATGGCGTTAGCCATATCATCCAGGTGTCAGCTGTTAAGATGGACCGGCATGAGGAAGTGGGCCAGTTTGACTCTTTCGTCTATTCGGATGTTCCTTTGCAGTCCTTTATCAATGGTTTGACGGGGATTACAGCTGATAAGATTGCCAAGGCACCGAAGTTAGAGTCCGTTCTAGCGGATTTTAAGGCATTTGTTGGTGATACACCACTTATCGGTTACAATGCTCTTAAGTCGGATTTACCCATTCTAGCTGAAAATGGTTTAGACTTGGAAGAGAAATATGTTTTAGATGTTTTCGATGAGGCCTTTGACCGTCGTGCTTCGGATTTGAATGGTATTGTCAACCTCAAACTAACCAGTGTGGCAGATTTCTTTGGAATCAAGGGACACGGTCATAACAGCTTGGAGGATGCTCGGATGACCGCACAGATTTACGAGAAGTTTCTTGAATTAGATGAGAATGCCAAGCTTCTGGAACAACAGGAAGAAGTCAGTAACAATCCTTTTGCGACTTTAGGTTTGGGCGGCCTTTTCGACTAAAACTTTACAGGGGCTGTAAAGGCTGTAAAGAGTGATGGCTAATTTTTTCTGTAAGAAAAGAAAATCCTCTAGGGTTATGGCTTGTATATTACCTTGCGTTATAAGGTAGAATATAGGTATCAAAGGTGGTGAAGGCCCTTCTTTGATGGAAAATCTTAAAAGGAGGTGACTGAGATGTCGCAGTTTTCAACAGGAGAGTTGGCTAAAGCAGCAGAAGTGTCTGTTAGGACTGTCCAGTACTATGATCAACGAGGGATCTTGACGCCATCTGAAGTCACAGAGGGTGGTCGGAGAATCTATCACGAATCAGACTTGGAACGCCTGCAAGTCATTTGTTTCTTAAGAGATTTGGATTTCTCAATTAATCAAATCAAAAAACTCTTGCAAGAGGAGAATAGGGAACAGGTTTTAGAGCTTTTGTTGACAGATCAAATCGAGAGCTTGGAAAAGTCTTCAGAGGAAATAGAGGTCAAACTAAAACGTGCCCGTCACTTGCAAAAAGCAACTGCTAAGTGGCGTCAACTTTCGTTGGAAGATTTGTCAGACATTTCACGTCTTATGGAAAATCAAAAATCATGGCGTCATTTGCAGTTGAGAATATATGGGAGTGTCATTCTAACCTCCCTTCTTTATCTGATGAGCCTACTGGTTGTCATTTATTATTTTAAGGATCCCAGAGGTTTGTTTGTTGTCTGTCCTGCTTTTATTATAGTAATGAATTTAGTGATGTTTCACTATAGAAAGCAGTTTGAATACCTCTGTCCTAATTGTCATAGGACCTTTGATCCAAGTTTTAAAGAATTTGCCATTGCCGGACATACACCAAGGACTCGTAAGTTGACTTGTCCTCATTGTCATGTAAAGACCTACTGTTTGGAGTTGGCTAAGACTAAAACGAAATAAATTTATCGAATATAAAAAAACGCTTGAGAATGACTTCTCAGGCGTTTTTAGCTTATTCAACTGAACTTAGAGCTTCGAGCATATTAAGCTTGGCTAGGCGGTTATTAACAACGAAGCCGAGGATAATAAGGATTAAGACAATGAGAACAGCTGGTAAAAGGTAGGTAGCAAGTCCAATAGATGGATCAAACATGATACGATCTGGTGGGATAATGCTTACCATATATTGGTGAAGTGCCTGTCCAAGACCAAATCCGACGAAGATACCGATAATAGATAGATAAATGGTTTCACGATAGATGTAGAGGGATACTTCATTATTGTAGAAACCAAGAACCTTAACGGTTGAGAGCTCGTGGATACGTTCAGAGACATTGATGTTGGTCAGATTGTAAAGGACAACCACAGCAAGAAGAATGGAAACGGTAATCAAGATACCAATAACTTGCGTTAAGGAATTGACCATGGTGCTGATTTGCAACTTGAGGTTGTTGTTTTGAACAACGCCGTAAACATTTGGCAAGTTGATGAATTTAGCTGCCATGTTCTCCACATTTTGCTTGGTAGGCTCAGCCAGACTGACGAGATTGGCATTATTCACCGAAGGTGTACCAAAGGCTTTTTGATAGTAGCTAGCATTCATAAAGAGGAAATGTCCCATGTACATTTCTGTGATACCAGCAATTTTAATCTTGACGGATTCTTCCTGACTGTTTTGCACAGTGATGGTATCGCCAACCTTGAGGTTGAGGAGTTTGGCCATTTTTTCAGAGATAATAGCTCCATCATTAGATAATTTAAGCGTTTTGTTATGTGCTCGGTCTCTCAAGCTAACGTAACTATTAATGATTTTCTCATCATGATCATTAAAGACAATCGTCGAGATTTCTTGGGTATCCTTATTGTTACCAGCAATTTTTTGTAAGGTTTCAAAATGAATATTCAAGTATTCTTTGACGTCTTTGCTATCAAGGAGCTTTGTGAGTTGCTTATCAAAGGCACTTGATGTATTCGGTTGTTTGGCGACAATCATATCATAGTGAATGATGTCTTCAAACTGTTGCTGGTTAAGATTAGATACGGAAGAACGAATTCCTAAACCTGCGAAGAGCAGAGCAATAGAGCCTGCGACTCCAAAGAGAGTCATAAACATCCGTTGTTTATAGCGGAAAATATTACGCATGGTAACTTTTTCTTTGAAACTAAGACGTCTCCAAAGAGGTGTAATGCGCTCTAGGACAATCTTAGCTCCTGCACGAGGTGGCTTTGGAAGAAGCAGTTGAGAAGGTTTTTCCCAGAGTTCTTTCTTAGCAACCGCATAGGCAGGAAGTACAGCGGATAGGAGCCCTAAAAGAAAGGCGATTAGGGTAAGCCCTAAGTAGAAGTGCAACTCAAAAGCAGGCAGTTGCAAATCGTTCTTATAAGTGTTGTGAATGAGTATTGGAAGTAGAGTATGTCCTGTAATAACCCCTGCAGCTGTGCCAGCAATACTAGTAATTAATCCATAGATGACGAATTTGTGGATAATACGTGAATTGTTATACCCCAGTGCATTAAGGATACCGGCTTTTCCTCGTTCTTCTTCAACAAAGCGTCCCATGGTTACAAAGGTAACTAAGGCTGCCATAAAGTAGAGGGCTATAGGGAAGATGTTGCTGACATCGTGGATGATGTTGATGTTACTCTCGTAAGCAACATACCCATCTGAACCCGGAATTTCTCGACGAGAGTAGAACTTGTAGCTAGGGGCTGGCATATTGTCCAGCATTGCTTGACTTTCTTCGAGTTCTTTTTGCTTAGCTTCAATCTTCGTAGTAGCCTCTTTTACACTTGCTGCCTCAGCAGCGTTGGTTGTTGTCATCTGCTGAGTCTGGGTGCGTGCTGCTTCAAGCTCTTGTTTTCCTTGCGTAATTTGAGCTTGAGCTTGGGACTTGATTTCAGTTAAGCGTTTCTCAGGCTCGTCTTTAAAAAGGTCCTTGAGTTCAGCTTTTCTTTCTGAAATCTTATCCGCATATTTCTTACTAAAAGGACTCACATTTGCCAAATCCTGGTAACGGATCCGAGCAATCATGTAGCTATTAGCGTTGAAATCTGTCTTCGGCACAACGGCATAGCCGTCTAGTTTTCCGGTACCTGCACTGGCATTACCAAGACGATTCTTGGAGAGGAGTTCAGAGGAATTGACAAAACCAGTAATGGTATATGTTTGTTCCTTTAACTGTTTTTGCCCAGAGCTATCTACTGGCTCAGAAAAATTAATCTTATCTCCTACACTGTATTCTTCTTTATAGGTTGAAGAAAGAGCAATCTCCCCATCCTTATTAGGAAGCTTCCCCTCAACAAGGTCATAGGTAGAGATTTTTTTAGGTTTTGAGAAGATACGAAATGTCGTATTTGTGCCCTTGATAACAGCATCTTTGAAATAACCATACTCAATGTCAACATTCTTCTTTTTGACTGTATTAAGAAGGTCTTGATCGGTTTTGTTAATACCGTAAGTACTGATTAAGCTCAAGTCAGCTGTTTGATGGGCCTTGAAGAAGTGTTCTCCTGTTGTTTTCATATTAGGAGAAGTGACCTTGAGACCAATCAAAGCAAAGGATCCGAGTGCCATAAGCAAGGAAATAGAGAGCATACGCCCTTTAGAAGCTACAAAGGTTCGCCAAACATCTTTCCAATAAGTTGTTTTTTTCATGACGGTGCTCCTTTCTAGTACTCCAAGTCCTCGATTTTTTGTGGGTTGGGATTAATTTCCACACTCTTAATCTTGGCATCGTGCATTTGAATCACACGATCAGCAATTGGAGCTAGAGAAGCATTGTGGGTAACAATAATAACAGTTGTTCCCTGTTTGCGCGCCATGTCTTGAAGGAGGGTCAGGATTTGTTTCCCTGTTTGATAATCCAGAGCCCCCGTCGGTTCATCACAAAGAAGAATCTTTGGATTTTTGGCAACGGCACGTGCAATAGCGACACGTTGTTGTTCCCCACCAGATAGTTGTGATGGGAAGTTGTCCAAGCGGTCCCCTAAACCGACTTCGACAAGTGTTTGTGAGGCATCTTTAGCGTTTGGAACGATTTCAGATGCTAACTCAACGTTCTCCCTGGCCGTAAGGTTTGAAACTAAGTTGTAAAATTGAAATACAAAACCAACGTCCTCACGACGATAAGTCGTAAGTTCCCTAGCTGAGTATTCAGAGATATCCTTACCATCAATAATGACGCGGCCTTCGTCATTGGTGTCCATACCACCTAAGATGTTAAGAACGGTTGATTTCCCTGCACCGGAGGCACCGAGAACGACGACAAGCTCCCCTTTTTCAATTTCAAAGCTTACGTCATTATTTGCGATAATTTCCAGATCACCGGTTTTATAGCGTTTATAGCTATGCTTCATTTGAATATAAGCCATGAATTTCCCTTTCATATGAAATAATGATGCTGTTAATTACCTATCTTTCCTTATCTCATTGTAACGGATTTTCCTTGAAATATCTAGCGTTTATGCTAAAAAAATATTAAAACATGGCAAGTTTTTCTTACATGTGATAGAGATGTGTGTGAAGCGTTTACATATGAGAAAATAGTTTAGTAAATGAGCTTTTTGTGAGTCTCCGATTTGGTCATTTGGTTATAAAGTTAGGCTATTTTTAGTGTTTTACCAAGTGTTTTCTCCAATTTTAACAGTTGTTTGTCGTAATAGAGGAGTTAAGGTCGGTGTATTTAGCACGTTAGAGCTGATAAGATACAAATGTTATGGAATGAGTAGTATATGAGAGAGTTGATCCTTAGCATCATCTTTAGTAGTTTCCTTTGTTTTCATTAAATAAAGGAAACTACTAAAGATAACTATAAATAAACTTTAGATGTAAACTATATGAGATTTTCTGAAGGAACAGTATTTATTAAATCTACTAAGACCTTTTAAAACAGAGTTTCAGAGGTGTATATTACTAATCTTTTTATAATCATTTGTTTAATTAATAGAAGGTTAGCTTTTTCTTTTAGGGCTATCTTTTTATAGTTGCTTTGGAAGTGTTTGGACACTATGAAGGTATCCGATAGACGTTTGGTGCAAAGTAGCTCCTTTATTGGCACTTTAGCCAACAAATCTTTGGTTTACTGAGCATTGCTTAAAGAATTTACCATTTGTCTAGGCTTAAAAGCTTAATCTGATAATAGATTTTCATCAATTTTAGGACATGAATTTTTTATTTATTTAAAATGCTTAAAAATTAAGGAATCGCTTGAAACGAAAGCTTTTGAGTGTTAAGATAGATAGCATAATGAAGGTTTATAAGATGACCTTCGTTTGATCAACAGCAGCATCTAGGACTCATGTTAGTTAATCGAAGCTAACAAAAACATAGTGAGGGAGTTATGATTAAGAAAAAAGATAATAGTCTATTTCGTAAACTAATGATTGGCTTGGTCTCGACTTTAGGGATTTTTGTTCTATTCATGGGTACCAGTATCGCATCGGCTGATGCAAAAGGGGCCTCTCAGGTTAATTCGGACACCAATCAGACTAAGACGAAACTGCTTAGTGATGAGGCAGAAAGCAAACATGAAGCTTCTACTCAAGATAGCAAGGGTCAGGAGTCTCCTAGTCAACCAGAACAAGATAAGGAAGCTGATAAGCCATCTAGTGAGGAAGCACCTGACTATATTGTTATTACAGAAGTAGTGGATTCATCAGAGCAAAAGCAGGATGAAAATCAAGTTGTTGAAGGAGCAGCTCAATCTAGCGACTCAAACTTATTGGATGAGATTTTGGCTCAGACGAGTGAAGTTGGTGAATATAAAATTTATGTGAAGAATGATGATGAGCTATTAATCTCTGGACCTGTGCCTTCAAAAACGGTGAATGATGATGTGAATTATCCTACTTTGGAGAGCTCATTAGATTCAGCTAGCATTTATTTAGGTCAAAAGAATCGTTCTAAAGAAGCAAACGAAGAAGATGCTCAGTCAGGCCTTGGTCTGGTTGAGGAGTAACAGTTTTAATTAATGACGACAAAAAGACTTGGACGTGATTTGTCCAAGCCTTTTGTTTTATGATTGATTTGCGAAATGAGTGCATAGAAAAAGGAACCGCTAGATTCCTTTTTATTTTTTAGAATGGCAATTTACCTGCAAAGGCACCCATTGATTTTTTAGCCGCTTCGTCAATTTGTCCGAGAGCATCGTTGAGTGCTTGAACAGTCATATCTTGAAGTGTTTCCACATCATCAGGATCCACAACAGCATCAGCAAAAGTGATGTTAACCACTTTTTTGTCACCAGTTAATTCAGCAACGACCAAGTCTTGTGCTGATTTTCCAGTGAAAGTTGTAGCAGCCAACTCAGCTTGACTTTTTTCCATTTGTTTCTGAAGCTTTTGTGCTTGCTTCATCATGTTTTGCATGTTCATCATAATATTTTCTAGAATCCTTTCATACCAAGGGTTTAGCCCCTGTTTGTTAAAATTTGATGCCTTAATTTGCCTAATAGAAGAGGCAGTCAAAACCTCAACTATTATACCATGTTTGGCTTGATTGACAAAGTAAGGAGGCATACTGAAGAGAATCTGGCATTATAGGTGCACTCAGTCTGTTTAGAACAAAGTTATCAAGAGGTTTTAGCAAAAAACTATTGGACCAATTACAAAAGAAAGAAATTTTTAAATTGTAAGACTTGTGATAAATAATGTACAATGGTTTATTGTCAATCCAGTCAACATTTGATTGGAGATAGAAAAAGAAAGAGAAGACAGGAATGCAAAAAAGAAATATTTTAGGGCTCTTTGTAGGACTATTTATAGGGTTGGTTACAGTCTTAGGAATGAGCCTATTTATCTTTATTAATTTAAAATACCACTCTGTTTATTATGCTCAGCACATCCCTCATAAGGAGGGGACAGAACCGGACATCATTATGCTGATGGAGGATAATGGCTGGATTTATACACCGGAATTAGATGGTATTAGCTATGATGAGGACGGGACGTATGCTATAACTAGAGAAAAAGGAACGGAATCGTCTGTATTAGGTTTTTCAGATGGTACTCTAGTCTTTTACCCGGACTCAGGTGAAAGTTATATTTTTAATCGTAATTTTTCTCTCCAACATGCTTTTGATGAACATTATCATAAGATTAAGTATAATCAACGAAAAGTCCTAAAAGAAATTAGAGAGACCGTTTAACCTGTGATTGATGCTCAACCAAAACCATTAATCAATCTTCAGTGGTTGTTTAATTTACTTTATCAAAGTAGGTTTAACTAGAGAGTAAGATAGCATATTTATCTCAACTTGATTTAAAAGATGTTTAAAGCTCTCTCCTTGTTTTCTCGGTTCATAGATAAGAACTTTATCCTCATAAGTCATTTTCATAATAAAAACACCCTAAAGTTAGATTTCATTTGTCTAACTTTGGGGTATTTTTATTGTGAGCGTCTTTCTTTTGAGTTGATTCGAACTGAACCCTTATTTACCTCAGTAAAAATAAAGAATAAAATATCTCTTGGCCAGGACCGTTGGTCATGGTAGTGTAAAATAAGTTGTGTAAACACAAAAAGGACTAAATCCTTTATAGTATAGTTACGAAACATTACTAGACAGCAAATTATAAACGAAAACGACGCTTTGCAGTTTGCAAAGTGTTTTTTTTATGGTTATAGAATAGGTGCTAATTCTTCCGAAATAAAGTAGTAGAATTGAAAATTATAAGGGTGTGGGACTAGGATGTTTTACTTAAATCTTACTTTTGATAGTCAGTTCCTATTAATCTGGTGACATTTTTCATTTGAGGAAGATGAGTGAAAAATGTCTGTATATAGTATAATGATTTTAGAAGAGTTCGAGTTATGGAATGGGGAACCTTGAAAAATAAATTAATGCAGTGGGAGGCAACAGTGACATGAAGTCGAAAAGATATATAATTATTGGAATAGTTGCCATTGTAAATTTAATTTTCTTTATTGTGTTGACTTCTTGTGGAAAAGGACATCAGTGGAATAATAATGTCGTATAAGGATTTAAAGCGCTTGGTCTTAAAGGTAATGTAAAAGTAATTAGAACATATAAAGAAATTGAAGCGTTTTACGGTACGGTTGTTGAAGGTGGAGTCGGTCACTTTGAAGAAGATAAAATGAACTAAAAACAAAAAATACACCTAAATGAAATTTGGTATAAAAAAGTATCTATATTTGCGTAGTCACTTAAAAGGTATTTCCAATCGTGATAGTAATCAGGGGATCAATACAATAAATGGAATGATAGAAATGGAGGATGGACTTTGCTAAAAAAACTACTAAGGGTATCCTTAATACCTTTATTACTAATGCTTTTGTTAATAACTATATTTAAATCAATCCATAACAGCAATAAGACTTATGATAGGGAATTCATAACTTCATTGGCAACAGGATTAGATGAACGTTGGAAAGTTACTGACCAAAAGGATGATGATGAAAAGGAAATTGAAGACTATAAATCCTATATAGATTATGAATTAATTGAAATTGAACAGTATAAAAATAGGAAGTTTAAAAATCCTAAGTTAAAGAGATTAGCTAATAAATATATTAACGTTCAAAAGAATGAAAGAAAATCTATAGAAAATCAAAATTTTGTGGATAGTACTTTTGTAAGTGAATGGAATAAATACCAAAGGAAACGTTATGAATTGCTTCTAGATATTAACTCAATAGTCGGAATTCCTGTTCAAGATAAAAATAGCCTAGATAGCATATTGAGATCTGGTAAAGCTGTGAAAGAATTTAATAGAGTTTACGGTATATTAGTAAATACTTTTGATAAAAAAAACTTTGTAGCTGAAACAGTTTCAGGTGTATCAGAAAATGAGAAACGCTACATAGGGAATTTTGAAAATACTACAGGTCATGACATTACACACATATATATTGAAATTTTATATTATGATGAAGATGATAGGCCTTATCTTGGTAGATCCTTCGAACCAGAAGATACATGGAAAAATAGAACAAAAAAAAGCTTCGAATTTTCGATCCCAGATTCAGATACACAGTTCAAATATTTTAAAGTTTTCGTAAGTGATAAAAGTCTTACCTTTAAGTAGATTTTCTATTTTATTTATGGAAGGATAGACAATATTGTTTCAACTAAGTTCTAAAAATGGATAGTTATGCAAAAAGAGGTATTTTTATACCTCTTTTTGTTCACTCTTCAATTATGCTGTCACTGTCCATTTACTGTCCTATATTGTGTAAAATATATAAAAGTTGTTAAGTTTACTAGTAGTTAAATCCCTTAAAATCAGTATTTATGATGATAACAAGCCTAAAAAATTCTTGGAACAAGTTTTGCATGTGGACAATTGTCCACATTTTTTTATAAAATGAACTCAACCAAAAAAGGTTTAGTTATCTGTGAGTCATATTTAAAGGAGGTATTGTTCTTTGGATAAGTTATATGCAAGAATAAGTAAGTCTACAAAACATGTATTATACCAGTACATGAAGGATAATAATATTTCATTATTGAACTATGATTTCTCTTATTTTTTTCAATATTGTATTAAGAAGAATCAGATTCAAGTAATTAGTCATCATTTTTCTAATCACAAGATAGAAGGTTTGACAGTAGTTGATGAATTGGGAACTAGTTTCTCTTATGAAAGAGATAACCTAAAAGTAAAGCAGAATTTCACCTTATGCCATGAGTTAGGTCACTTTATTCTTAAACATAATGGAAATTATTTTGCAGAATCAATTGATAATCAAGAGAACTTGCTTGAGCGAGAGGCAAATATCTTTTCGGCTGTGGTATTGATGCCAGATATTGTTCTTTTATCAAAAATATACTATAGTTGCGAAACCTTCCATCAAGTACAAAATAGTCTCGAAGTTTCAAAACAGGCTTTATTTTTCCGTCTTTTAGACTTTCTACGGGAATATTACACTAGTAAAGATAGTGAAATTAAACAAGCAGTAGAGAACTATATTGAAGGAAGGAACGCTTCTATTTTTCGTTTGTTTCATGATATTAGAGAACAAATTATTGAGGAGTTCCATCAGTTTCAACCTTCCCTTATTAATCAGGTTAAGCAGAGAGTTAGAAAGGTAGGTTTTGTAACAAGCCAAGAATACCCAAATTTATTAAATCAAGATAACTGGAAAGCAATTAAAGATAATAATGGCAATTTAAAAACGTGGCTTGTTTATAACAAAGGAAAGTCGATTGCATATGTTTGGGATAAAGAAAAATTCTCAGATGAAGAGGCAAGAAAAAGGCAGAATTAGAGTTACTATTAATGTGAGGTGAACTATGTATCAACCAGAAAAACTAAAAGCTCGTAGAAAAGAGCTAAAAATAACTCAAAAAGATATTGCAGATCAATTAGGAATCAGCTATCAAGCCTATTCAGCATGGGAGCGAGGAGTAAAAGAACCATCCAAAGAGAAAGTAAACCGACTAGAACAAATACTAAGAGTACCAAAAGGCTATTTTACAGAAATTGAGATAGTTCGTTTGTACAATGTATTATCAAATAAAGGTCAAAATCAGGTTTTAGAATACACTCGTAGGTTAGTTCAAGAAGAGTCTAGAAAAATTGTTATGGTTTCAGAAAATCTCTATGAGTACCATGTATACGAAAAAATGTCTGCTGGTATTGGTGCATCCGTTTATGACAATCGCAACTACGACACTGTTTATTTCAATGAAGAACTAGCTCATGATTTTGCCTCATGGGTTTCAGGAGATTCAATGGAACCCAAATATCATAACGGTTCAGTAGCTCTTATTTGTGAAACAGGTTTTGATTATGATGGGGCAGTCTATGCGGTAGTGTGGAACTCTCAGAACTTTATCAAGAAAGTCTACCGTGAAGAAGGGGGGCTACGCCTAGTTTCTATTAACAAGGCTTATAAGGACATCTATATTCCTTATGATGAAAACCCTCGTATTGTGGGTAAAATTGTAGGAGACTTTATGCCATTAGAGGTGTAAGTTAGGAGAATACCATGGGAATGACGTATAAAGCAAAATTAGAAAAAGCTAAAATGAGGAATATCACTATCCCCTCAGAAATTTTGGAAAAAGATATTGTGGGAGTATATAAGTTTTTTGCCATTTTAGAAGATGAAAAAGTCTGTTTTTATATTGGAAAATCAACTAATATCAGAGAACGATTGTTGTCTTCAAACGGCCATATTCATTTGTTTTTTAAAGAATCAGAGAAGTTAGTACCATCTGAAATTAAATATTATCTTGATCAAAATTATGAGATTTTAGTTGAAATAGAAGAGGTTGATTACTTCGATACGGAC
>OBZM01000121.1_pt1 | contig 25589 bp, 28 predicted proteins | sample 1476941 | NCBI WGS metagenome assembly OBZM01 (sample SAMEA2580243, study PRJEB22360) | human gut metagenome | biome: human gut; feature: human-associated habitat; material: faeces | place: Denmark | collected 2008/2010
ACCTCTTAAGTAGATTTTAGGTATTTACCTTGTCTACTTAAGAGGTATCATATCATTTTAGGGAGGTGATTTTTCATTTTTACTTCCCTGTCACTATATCCCCAAACAGAGTAACTCTCCACTCCATCATTTAATATTTTTTGATAATGTATATGTCTTTTTCCAATACCGTTCAGTATATCCTCAGATGTAACTTTCTTTTCAATAGTATTTAATATACCTGTTGTTAAACCTCTCCCTCCCGCCATTACATAACATTCTGGTATCATATTTTTCTCCTATCCAAGATATGTTTAACTTTCTATTTCGACATTACTTATTAATCGACCTAGATTCAATTTTACTATATTATACTATTAAGCACTACATTCATTCAATAATACAACAATATTTTTTACTATTGCACTTACCTATAGTTCTTCTAAATCATCGAAACTATAAAGATTGCTTTTTTCATTTGTATCAAAGTTACAAGAACTACCTATGATACTTCAATTCTGTGTGGTATGTGTGTGCTAAACCCTTATTATACTGTCTCATAAGGGAGCCTCATTTAATATATTAGTTAACGGTTTGAAATCTTATCTAAAATAACACTTTAGGGTGATTTTTTGATAGATCACTAAAGTCTTTCTTTTCGGAACCACTAGCACAGCTAGTGGTCTTTGTGGGACAAAAAATACCTTGCAAACTGCAAAGTATTTTCATTAGTATTCGTTTACCAGTAACAAATTTATGTTTCTTAAATTAAGAATCTGTAAATACATTCTTGAGACCTAGTTTGACAAATAAAAGAGAAATTATATATATATATTCATTCTAGTCACTTATGACAGATCAATGCCTTTAAATTTTACTCTTCCTTCATAAATAAAATCAACTAAGTTAGTTATAAAACGAAAATATTATTTTATTTTATGATATCAATTACTTCCTCAATGCTTAATGAAAAATTATCAGCTATTCTAATCGGAATAATAAAACCTTTAGAAGTTCCTCTATGAGCACCAACCTTCCTTAGATCTTGATAGTTTCCTATATTTTGATACAATTCGATTAATTTATTTTTTTCAAAAAAGTAGATAAAAGAATAATTACCAATTGCGATAATCTTTGTATTATCTTCTTTAAAAATGCCACTTGAAACAAATATCTGCTCTCTTGTCAAGCTCTCTTCAATCTCAATGTATAAATTACCTGTATCTTTTGAACGTTTGTCATATTTAATTTCAACTCCGGCTTTACTTTCACCTGAATATTGACCATCTCTACTATAAAATAAGCCAATGTCCAGTCCATGTTTAAGAAATTGATCTGATACAAACAATTCAAATCTATGAGAGTCCGTCAAATTCTGCAAGTAATAATCATTTTTTTTACGATCTTTCCAAATTACAGGCTTTTCGTATACCCATTTTTTTGTTGTAAATTCTACTAAATAACCTTGGATCTGTTCTTCATTAAGAACCGAAATATATCGTTCAAATTGCAACCTATCTTTAGATGTAAGCATCATGTTATAATGTTCAATTAGCTCTTCATAAAAATAAATTCTTTCGGTTACACTATTATCAAAAACATATTTAGAAAGTTCTTGCTGCGGAACACGATTAAGAAATGCATGGTAAGCATGCAAAAATAAATGACTAATTGGTGTTATTGGACTATTAATATCAATTATATTTTGTTGCATCTAATATTACTTCCTTACAATTTTTTTATACTATCGTTAAAGTCTTTTTTCGTAAAATCCTCATTGAAAAATGGTAAACCAATAATCCTGTATCGTTCATCGTCAATCAATGTTCGTGCTTCATCCCTCTCAGTAATCTGACGTAGAAATTCTTGTTTCCATCCTTCTTTACTATTTTTGAAAGTATTATCTGCATCTAAGAACTGGTTGCCTTTTGGTTCTATAAAAATCTGCCAAGAAACATTTCCCATTTTTTTGTCGTTCGCAAACATCAAAAAGTCAGGTTCAAAAGCTTGACCTTTATCAAAACTATAAATTCTAACAGCTTTTTCATTCCTGAGAAGATAAATATCAGTCCATTTTTCTTCTAGCTCTGACATGAGATCTTTTATTAATCTAACAAGTAATTTTTCCTCACTTGTCCCAAAATTGTCATCATAAGCATACCAGTCCAGACTATCAAGATCTTCAAAATAGTTTGTTTCTTGTGGATCTTTTTGTGACATTCCAAACTCAGCTTTACTATGTTCATCAACGGTGTATTTTCTTAAAATACTGTCCTCAAAGATATCTTTAATTTGATACTTTTTAAATGTTTCAGAACCAAAGTATCGATCTTCTACTGCAATCAAATCTTTCTCTATATACTGTAGCAATTTTTCAGTAATAAAGAGTTTATCTTCCTGAGTTAAGTCCGATGGAGCTTCGAAATTACTTTCAACTCGTATATCAATACCTGATAACATTGCAATGAATTCTGAAACATTTTGTAAGCCAAAAAATACTTTATGAAGATTGTCAAATGTGAAGTTCTTATTTCTATTAATTGCTGCACGAACAATATTGTTTCCAATTTCTTTACCAAATTTGAAACTTATTGAATTAAGTGTTTCAAATACATAATTATTTTCATCAAATGCATCTATATCACGTACATGCCCGCGAGTCGGAAGTGTTACTTCAAAGAAAGCTGGAATAAATGAAGTGTCAAAACTCTCTTGACGCTCCTCAACTAAATGCTTATACGATATACGAGTATTCATCCAAACAATACCATCAGTATAGGTACGAGTTTTTTTGAATGATTCTTTTAATTTCAGTTCGCGTTCTTTTAAGTTCTTATCATCATAAATCCCAGACTCTCGTAGAACCTGTTTTAGTTCCGAAATATAACGTGGATTGTTTGCAGAATGGTAATGTAGTTGTTCAATGACACGAAGTTCATTATTTTCATTTTCATCGAACTTTCGTATATATTTTTCGTCTACGTTATCACCTGTTACAAAAGGATAGTATCTAGCTCCACGACCAATAAGCTGTTTCTCTGCATTGGTAGTTTTTCCCGCTACAAATCCCTTCTTAGTTGTTTTACCATCACGTGTATCGTACAAGCGCACGATATCAAATAGATTGAGGACATCCCATCCTTCATTAAGCATATCCACCGCAAAGATTGCACGAATTTCATTTGAAGGAAGTTCTAAGGTATTCAACTCCACCAAACTATTGCTAGTTTTATTCTTTCCATCAATCAATAGCAAGCGTTCAGAACGAAAATCCTCTTTCAACTCATCAATCAAATCCTGTGTTGATAAACCAGACTCATCAAAATAGTTAAATGCCTTTTCTAAAATTCCTTTTTTACTATCTTGATTTTGAATCATGACTTTTTGTTTCTGCAGTTGCTCTACTGTTAAGTTTGAAAGCATCTTCAAAAACATATCTAAATTACCTTTACTTTCAGTAATTTTTTGTGATTTAAACATTACCAAAGGCTTAAGATTAATACTATATTTCAAAGCAATTTTCTTACGAAATTGGCTAATTATAATCGCCTGTAACATACGAGTTGAAACTTCACTATCTACCAGGTGGAAAAGCACATCCTTTGAGTACTTATCCAAACGAAACTCTTTCAAATCATACCTGAAAATCAAAGACTTTTCATATTTTTGAGCAATATCTGAATTAGCTAAATCTATAGTCGCTGTAAATTCAAATAATGAAGATTTTTTCGCCTTTCTTTGAATATTCGCAATTGTTGCCGTCCAACTGTAATTTTCATCTTTTTCTCTCTTAGCAAGCCCTGCATTTAAATGATGAGCTTCATCTGCTAACAACACAACTGATAAATCTTCAAACTGTTCATAAGTTAAATGATTTTCACTTGGAAAATTTAAATCTTGATGAAGTTTTTGAATAGTAGTAAAGACAATATTAATACTGTTTGACTGACTATCTGAAAAATCGGTCACCTCACGCACAGTCACTACTTGGTTATCCATCATTATTTTATCAGTAAACAAATATTTCCCGGTTTCATTGGGTAAAAAATTTGCTCTTGTCTTAGTAAGGATATTCTCATTATTCACAAAAAAAATAAAGTTTCGTTCTCCCTGCTTAAACTTTTCAAGAATTATGGCTGCCATCAACAAAGTTTTTCCTGATCCTGTCGCCATATTGTAGAGGACTTGTTCTGGCTTTTTACGATTTCTATCATCGTTTTTATAGTAAAGATACCTTCCTACCGCCTCTTTTTGGTAAGGACGTAATTGATATTTCAAATTTTGTGTAATATAGTCTGGAATATTATCCTTAAAGTCGATAAAACCATTTTCACTGGCTTGGTTATATATCTCATAGACAAATGACATAAACTTACTCCTCTCCGTAAAAAGCACGGTTGAGTTTTTTCACTTGCTCTGTAACACCGTAATCGCTATCATCTATCTCTGAGTAGTTAACATAGAGGTTGTTATTATCAACTAATTCCAGCAAGACTTGTTTTTGTTCAGAAAAGGATAATTTTTCGAACTCTTTCTTTTTCAGCTTCTTAGGATCAACACGATAAGACAGGAAGGAAGACTTCTTGGCTTGTTCCAATAATTCCAATAAAGTTTCAGTGTCACTCGCTTCTAAAACTGTATTCTTGAAGCTTTGTGCATCATTTTTAAGTTCACAGTAAACAAAAGAACCACCACCAGTCCAGTTGACATCTTTTGAGATGCCACCTTGTTCACTATCAATCACATTTTTCAAGCGTTCCACAGAAACTGTCTCAATGTAGTCCATTTGTTCAATACCAATGTATTGACGACTCATCTTATGTGCAACCGCTGCAGTTGTTCCCGAACCGAGATGGTAGTCAAGTACTATATCCCCTTCCTTTGTAAACATTTCTAAATAATATTGAATGTATTCTTCTGGTTTTTTACCGTTTCTAAAGGAAACATCTCCCTCAGAGTTTACTGAGTTATATTGTTGAACAAAATCTACAAAATTTGGATATGGTTTTAACGTATAGTCACTTCCAGTAGGCTTACCTGGGTAGTAGAAACCATTTTTATTACCATTTTTTGGAAGCTCAAAAATTCTAAACTCACGACCATCATCTCCCATATTAGGTACAGTAAAAATAGTTCCTTCCGGATACTTATTGATTAACCCCTCTAAATGCGAAACATAAAAACGACCGCTTGAATTTTTTTCACGTATACTACCACGGATTGACATCGATTTTAACCCGCCAGAGTGCCCCTTACTTCTAGTAATAACGACATCATCTGGAAGATAAACACTGATGTTTTTTTCACCTACTTTAAATGTATCGTATGGCTTTTCAGGGAAAGCGAAGTCATACTGGTAATCATCAATTGTTTTCATTATCTTTTGCTTCGGCAGCTTATAATTACTAAGTTTACTGTATACCAATGCATATTCTAAAACATCATTAAATTCTTTATCACCTGTTAAACTTCTTTGTGGATGTCGTACAAGAACATTGACATCCATCTTATGATTTTCTTCCGTGAATAATTCGTCCATCATAACTCGTAAATAGGGAAATTCATGAAAACTAATCTGAACAATAATGACCCCATCAGCACTCAACAAATCTTTAGCAATAGTTAAACGATTCTTCATAAAAGTCAGCCACGTACTTCTATTAAAACGGTCATTATAGCCAAAGCTATCACTCCCCGTATTATAAGGTGGATCGATATAAATCAACTTAACTTGACCACCAAATCGTTTCTTAAGACTATGTAGAGCAAGCAAATTATTACCTTTGATGATAAGATTATCTGTTTTCTTCAGCTCTTCCACTTCATGCTCACCGTCAATATCATAACGTTTAAAGTTAGTCAGCACCTTATCGTCCAGCAAACGATTGATTTCTGTAGGTGCAAGTGTCTCGTTAAAGAAAACCTCCTGTCGTTTGACATCATCCTTGGTTTGTCCACCTTCAAGTACACAGTCTTTATATGGGAAGTTTAGCACAATTTCTTTATTTTCAGAGAGATAGTTTCTGTCAGCTGTTCCTAAACCAATTTTTGTTTTATATGCTGTAAAGCTATCTGGCAAGAATTCCTTATTGTTTAAAAATTGCAAAAAGACATCTTTTTTAAAAACTAAGACACCGTCTTGTAGTCTCGAAAAAAAATGATTAGCGACGTTTTCATTACTTAACAAAATATTCAAAAGATCCGAATTATACTGTCTTGCAAGTTCTGCCAACTTGTTCTTATTAAGAACTCCCTCCACCAAAAAGGTTTCCTGAGACTTCAACAGTTGTTCCAATTCTCGCTTCATATTTTTTCTCCAGTCAAAAATATATTATCAATGACACTTTGTATTTATGCAAATTATAAAAGGACATCTTTAGTGTATTGATGTCCTTATTATAGCATATTTGATTATTAGCCCGTTATAACAGTGATAACTAGTCCTCCAAAGGCATAAAGTGACCAACAATTTTCCCAACGACTCGTGGGTTCTCATCAAATGGAGCAAATTTGTCAGGATAATCCTTGTTGATTGACACTAAGCGGAGCCCATCTTCTTCACAGTAAACCTTCTTAATGTAGGTCTGTGAATTCCAGACGACAGCGTAAACTGCTCCATCATAATCAAAGCCTGTTTCTCTGATAAGAGCTACTTCCCCGTTTTGATAAGTTGGTTCCATTGAATCTCCATCAACCCAAGATGCAAAATCATGAGGTAACTCTTCATTGTAGTAAACAATATCGTAGACCAAATCTCCATAAATGGACGCACCAATACCAGCAGAGAGTTTTTCATAAACATGGTATTCTGAACGTTTTTCAACAATGCTGACAACCTTTTGTGACGATATCAGATCACGAACATAGGTAATGGCTTTCTCTTGGTTTGGCTCAGTCAGTTGCTTATAAAGGGACGAGATTAAATCTTCACTCAAATAGCCAGATGGAACCTTTAATACATTTTCTAACTTTGCAATATTGGCTTTCGTAGGTTTTGACAAACCTTTTTCCCATTTGAAGTAAGCTTGTTTTGAAACTCCGATAAGCTCTGCTAGCTCTTGTTGATTTAAGCCTAGTTCCTCTCGTTTTTGTTTTAATTTATCAGATTGATACATAACTATCTCTTTTCTAATAAGAGTATTGTTTTAGCTCGTAATTTCGCTTGATTTGCTGTCAGCTTATCCGTACGCCAGGCGTATCCTACTGACTGTCCAAAGTCATACTCTAGCCATGCTTCAATATCATCTTCTTGATCCAACTTCTTACGAAAGCTATTTTCTAGCAACTCAGGGAATTCTGTACTTGCCACAAAATAACACACTCTCAGTCGATTTTGAATTTTAACAAGAACGTTGCCTTCTACCGCACGATACTCATCTTCAATCTCGGTATGAACTTTTTCAAAAAGATTGAGAACACCCTTGCTTTGATCAGATTGATATTGGTAAATAGCTTCTCTAATTTCTTGATTATCCCGCTTCAATCGATAACGGAACAAGTCTTGTAATCGAAATTTCAAGGCATCTGCTGATACAGATAGTTCCCTCATCACTTGCTTAAAACTATCCAAACGATAATATATTTTTGACAGCAAGACAATATCAGGCATAAGAATATAAGCCGAGAAAAGATTCGCTTCATTCTCATCAACTGTGTCCTTATTACTACTCATCTCTGCAAATTGATTACCAGAATGTCCCAAGATATAGTGACCTAGTTCATGACATTTGGTGAAGTTCTGTTTTACTATCGGATTCTGACTATCGTAAGAAATTGAAATACCATCCTTATCAATCATAGTAAGTCCTTCAATTTTCCTATTGGTAAAATGATGTTCCATGACTTTGATATTAAACTTCTGAATGCAGTCTTCAAAATAGTAATGAAAGTGATAATTCAAAGGTGAAACTTGATTATCCTTCATAAATTGATATAGTTGTTCTCTTGCAATTTGGGTTACTCTTCTATAAGCGTATCTCATAGTACACCTCCTCACAACTCTATCAGTCAACTATTTGGTTGACTAGAATTATATAAAAAAAGTGGACAATTGTCCACTAAAAGTTATTTTATAAACTAACAACGCTATCTATAAATCAAATTGAAGCCCTATCATTAACACGTTTCCTATAAAATAAATTCCATCTAGTCAGTATTCATCAATCCAACTGTAAGATATGAATACTTCAAAAAGTATAGTGAGACCTACAAAAAAGAACTTATAAAGTTTAATATGACAGAAGAAGAATAGAAAAAGTCCCAGGGGGAATTCTCTGAGCTCTTTGTTGTTGATTTGCTAAACTATAATTATCTATTTATTGGAATATCTGCTTGAAAAACAAGTTCTTTGTATTTAATTTCATATTTCCCACCCCTATAGATAGCGTACCAAATGAGTCCTCCTGACATTAAAATTAACAAGTTGCCTTGAGGTGTTTTAACCATATCCATGATTTTTTTCATTTTATTTCCTCACTTTACATATTTACCAGCAATAACTCCCAATGAAAACACTCCTGTGCCACAAAGAAAAATTCTTAAAACTTTTGAAAATGCAATTTTTTTTTGAGAAACTTTGTCTTCTTCAAGTTGAGTTTCATTACTCTCAATAGAACTTACGGAATTTAGGTCTGATTTAACCTGCTGTTTGTTTGCAGTTTTTCCTCTATTGAGATTACCATTTTCATCAATGTAACATACCATTATTTTTTTCCCCTTACATGAATTTAAGCCATTTAAACTATCAACATCTATGCTCAAATTTTTATCGTTGGTTATAAGTAATTGTCGGTATTGAGGTTTAGTTTTTGTAATTCTAGCTAGTAATTCTGAATCTGCAAAAGCTTTCTGTATCTCCTCAGTATTAAAGGTATCTCCTTCAATAATAAATATTTCCTGAAATTGCTTCATAATTGATAATACAATTTTCGCTTTATTATGTTTTTCTTCAATCGTCGACATATAGTGTTTTATGATTTCTAAGCACACTTCTCTAGTAATGGTTATTCGTTTATTCATTTTGATAAATTTATCACGATTACATTCAATGAATCCTTTGAATTCTTTAGTAAACATGACTGACGATGTATCAATGTAGATGATGTCATTATTGTTTAGTAAGTATTCAATATAAGTATCAAATTCCATATTTTTCACCTCAGTTCTTTTATAGAATATATTATAAAAAATGAGAATAAAAAATTCCTCCACAATTTGTGAAGAAATCTATATGTTGTGTTTTTGAATGTATTTCAAATAGTGGTATGCAAACATATTACCGAGTAAAGCAAAATCCAACATCAACTGAACTCCAAACTGTTCGTTTTGAAGACTATCTGCACAATGATTTGTTAAATTGAAAACATATGTCAACGCATAATAGTATTCAAAATAATCCCTTGTACTATTTTCCTCTCTTAAGCGAACTAGCAAATCAAAGATAGAATTATTTAGTTCTTCATTACTCCCCTGCTTTTTTAATAGCTCAGGTGTTGATTTTTTTATGAAATCTTTTGAATTTAGTTTATCTTTAAGAAATAGTTCTACTTCCCCAAAAATAGGATCAATATGGTTCGAGATCCCAATATAAAAAAATATATTAAGGACATTAACTAGTAGCAAAGGGTCATCATACTGTTCGTAAAGCATTTGATATTTGTCTAAGCAAATATTTATTTTTTCAATTGGATTCATATATTCGGTAGCGAATATTGATTCGTGAATGCTATAAACTTCTTGATAACCAGCAGGGAATCTATCTGATAAAAAATTTATCTTAGGAATTAATGTAAAAAATCCCTCTGCTGTTCCACTAATATCTTCTTTTATTTTTTCAAAATAATTGGATAATCTTCCCTGATCTGGAAGTTCCTGATTCACTAAAGCATCTAACGAAATTTGGAAATGATCTGAAATTTTCTCTAAAGTTTCTTGGTCTGGTTCCCTTACTCCTTTTTCATAGTTAGATATGGCATTACCTTTGCTATAATGTAATATTTCAGCAAGTTCATCTTGCGTATACCCAAAAAATTTCCTTAACTTTTTGATATTTTCTCCCAAAATATTTGATTTATTGTTCATATTACTTCCTTTGTAGCTTTATCATTTACTCTTATCAAATAATTTCTTCCGTTCTTTCATGAACTCAATCAACTCATCACGAAAGATTATCTTTTCTTCATCTGTTAATCCATCGGAAGTCATACGGAACAATACTTCGACATTTGATAAATCAATGTCGTCTTTTTGTCCCTCTAATAGGTAATCCATAGTTACACCGTAAAATTTAGCAATTTTAGATAACTTTTCTGGCGTAGGGGTAACCTTTCCATTTTCCCAGCGAGCATAGCTCTGTTGAGTAACCCCTAGAGAATCTGCTACTTTGGATTGAGTTAAATTCTTTTGTTGACGTAATTCTTTTAAGCGATATGGTAATGTCATTTTCGGTTCCTCAAAAATTTTTAAGTTTTTACAAAAAACTCTTGACATTACATCACTGTTGATGTAAACTTTAAGTACATCAAAGGTGATGTAATTGATTCCAAAAAAATTTAGTTCTTCTTTTGGAATTACTAATGTTCATTGCAAATTAAATAAAAAGTGCGTCTGACAACCAGAGGACTGACTATCAAACTACACTAAACTTCGTACCTTTATTGTAATTGTTTTGATAAGTAAAGTCAAGTCCGTTGATGGTTGAAGTGAAGAGTTAAAACAAATATTTTGTGGGCTTCCACGCATTTCGGATGTTTAGCACTTTTGCCGAATAGTAAAGTGAACTGGTTGCGCAAAATTGCGTAAGAGAATCCCTAAGGTATGACAATGACTACCTCAAGAGATTGGCCGGGCAAGCGATGGTAATTGATGCAAAGCACCTTGCTAAACGTTGCCACCGTGGAAAGAGGGATCTTTCCAACTAAACAACTTTTCTTTACTGCTGTCTATCTTTTAAGATGGAATTACTCTCAAGCTACTAAGTCTTCCTTATATCTTAGTAGCTTTTTTACGCTTACAATAAAGGAGAAACTATGACAAACTTTTTTCGCATTACAATGTAAACGCCTCTATGATAACTATGAATTCACCTATGGTATGTTTAGCTACTCGCCTAAACTACAAGCTAAACTCTATACACAAGCCCTTCTTGACCTCGATCATTTAGTTCAAGAAGCTCGTAGAAATAGCTATCCTAGCGGTGATATTCACTTCTATAGTCGACAGTTTAAACGGAAACTATTTACCCACTACTACTCAAGAGTGAAGCAACTAGCTTAACTCTTTTTATTTTGCTCAAAATCAGAAAGGATAATCTTATGATTCCAGAAACACTTGTCATGAAACCAGACTTTATCGGCCCTGCCTACTACGAAAAATTGGGGAATGCTCCTCGCTTTATCTTTGGAAAAGAAGGTAAATACCAACGTCATATTCTTAATAGTGAAAAACATGGAGCCTTCCACATTATCACACCTGCTTCTACAACAGTCTTCCCAGAAGATGCTCTCGTAGAAGCTGTCAACCCGATTTTTCTCTCAGACACAGCTCTAAACGGGAACTCAGTCGCCCCAGCTCTCAATGTCTTTGCGGAAAAATTGGTCCTAAAAAAATAAGAAAGTAACGGAGAATTACATATGGCTAAAATTGGATTAAACTACGGAGAAAAACTACAAATTGCGGACAAGACCTATCGTGTCATTACAGATGGTCTAAATGTGCCTGAAGTCCTTGGAAAACTATCTTTCCGTGGCATTGAAGGGCCTGATATCATCTTTGAAGAAGACCGCACTCAACGCAATCCCGACGGCTCATTCGTCCAAGTCAACACAGGAGAAATCCGTGGGATTGTGGTGGCGATTCACTCTTCTGTCCAACATGAAACCCTCTTTTTCACCATTGCTGATATGGCGCAGTCCGAAATTGAAGACTTAGGCATTAAATACCGTGAAGAAGTTGAACTTGAAGATATTGTGATCACCCATACTCACGTGAACCGCAATGATATTTACAAGCTCTTTGCTTCTAAAATCAAGAAAAAGAATGGAGGGGCACCTCTTAAGGAAAACAAACCTCTAGACAACAAGAAAGAAAACTAGGAGGTAATGCACTATGAAGCTCTTTACTTATCGTGGGATAAGAGTTAGGGCCTTTTATCGTCATATTCGGGGAATCACCTGGTTTATCTGGTGGTTACCTTCTTTGTTAGCGATTGGACATTATTGCTATCTTAACCTAGAAGAATTGAAAGACCATCCCTTGCCATTAGGCTATTTTATTGTTGGTATTCTTATTACTTCTTGCTTGGTGGCTTACCTTTTGAATCGCATGTGCTACGAGAAAATCGTCTTCTTCCAAAAGCTCAATAGCCTACGGATTTTATCTCGTTTCCTGATTGAAAACAACCTCTATTTGATTAAAAACATCAGGCGTGAAAACAAAACGATTGAAAAGATTGTCCTTCCTCAGGTGTACCTGAAGCAGTCTCGCTACAAGATTGAAGTTCATTTTATTCTAGAAGGCAATAAATTTCAGGACCGTTTTCTCAATCTTGGGTCGACTCTCGAAGTCATGTTTAACGGGGACTTTCGTAATAAAACCTTTGATAAACGTTTCATCACCTATGACATTGCTATCAACCGCATTGATAGTCGTATCACCATTAATGAGGTCGAGGTCAAGGGTTCTAAACTCCAACTCATGAAAGACGTCACTTGGGACTATATCGAAGAGCCTCACCTGCTCATTGGTGGTGGAACTGGAGGCGGTAAAACCGTTGTCCTTATGGCCATTATCTATGCACTGGCTAAAATTGGCTTTGTAGATATCTGTGATCCAAAGAACTCTGACCTGGCTGGACTCAAAAAGATTCCCGTCTTTCATGGACGTGTCTATACAAGCAAAGAAGATATCATCCAGTGTTTTAAAGAGAACGTCGCCTTCATGGAAAAACGTTATGAGCTTATGTCTACATCACACAAATTTCAAGCTGGGAAGAACTTTACGCACTACGGCATGACACCCAAATTCATCCTCGTCGATGAGTGGGCAGCCCTTATGGCCAAGATTGACCGTGACTATAGCCTACAGTCTGAAATCATGGAATATCTTTCTCAGCTCGTCCTAGAGGGGCGTCAAGCTGGCGTCTTTATCATCTTTGCCATGCAACGACCTGACGGTGAATTTATTAAGACAGCTCTTCGAGATAACTTTATGAAGCGTCTCTCAGTGGGACACTTGGAGTCCACAGGTTATGACATGATGTTTGGGGATGCTAACAAAACTAAAGAATTCAAAAAGCTCGATGAAATCAATGGGATCAAAGTTAAAGGACGAGGTTATATTGCTAATAACGGAGACTTAGCTGGAGAATTCTTCTCTCCTTACGTACCTCTCGACCAAGGCTTTTCTTTCTATGATGCCTACGCAAAAATCCCTATCATGGAATTTAATGGCGAAGAATTTGAAGTCTTTGGAGAAGATCAACCACAAGCTGAAAAAACTGAATTGATAGAGGAGGAAAAAGCTCTAAACACTGATACTAATCTACGACCTCTCAAAGAATTTTCGGAGGAACAAGACCTCAAAATGGCGACGCTTCGAAAGATCATCTATCTCTTGCAAGAACAAGGGATTGTTTTTGAACGGACGGAATCCGCCATTCTAGTCGCTCCTTTTCAAGAAGAACTCCTTCTTGAAAGTCTCATCCACTTTGAGGAGGGAGGACGCAAATCTTATCCAAAAGCCGTTGAAGCGACGCTTAGTCATCATGGGCTAGGACAAGGGCAAGGGCAAGCCTGACCACAGGTCAGGCGCAGACCGTAGCCCGAAGTTCCTAGGCTATGATGAGACTTCAACCCCCGATTTCTAATAGGGGGGTTACATTTGGCCAAAGTGCCACGTCCACCCCTCCTCATTCCTTGTGGGAGTTGGGATTTCAAGATTTAGAAAGTGTGTCACTTTAGTCCAAAAAGTGTGTCACTTAGTCAAAAGGAGGTGTGCCCATGAATGACTAAAATAAGTCCCTTTCAGATCAAAAACTTCAGAAAACAAACAGGCCTCAGCCAAAAAGCCTTTGCACAGGCAGTTAACTTACCCATAAGAACTTACCGCTCCTATGAATCAGGGGAAAGAGGTCTCACCATTGACAAGTTCCGAGAACTCAAAGAAAAACTTGGTTACTATCAAGAGTGTCACAAAAACAATCTCAGGGCTCATATCGACTATTTGCGATTAACTTTCCCCAGTTTGCGAGATTTAGAAGCTTTCTGTGAGAACTTTCTTCACTGCCACTTAAGCGAATTCACTGACCAAGAAACACGGCTCATGAATTATACCCACTTATGGCAACGAGGAAACATTTGGATTTTCGATTTCTTTGATAAGTCTGCCACTAATAACTACCAAACTTGTCTCCAACTCTCTGGTCAAGGCTGTCGGGAGATGGAACTCCTCTTAGAACACAAGGGGATTTCTTGGCAAACCTTTCTTCAAACTATTCTCTATGCCTACGAAGATGTCAGGGTAAAACGCCTTGATATCGCCCTAGACGAGCTCTATAAAGGCTATGGGCACGAGGATGAACATATCCAAATCCCAAAGCTCATTGATAAGCTCTATGCCAAAGAAATTGTCCTAGATACCATTCGAAAATGGAATATCACAGGTGGGGGTTCCTTCACCGATAACGATGATATGGAAGCCAATCACGGTCTGTCCCTTTACTTTGGGAGCCGTCAAAGTCAGCTCTACTTCAACTTTTATGAAAAGCGATACGAAATCGCCCGTATGGAAAATATCTCCTTGGAAGAATCCTTGGAGATTTTTGGTATCTGGAACCGCTACGAACTACGCTTTTCAGACCAGAAAGCCCAAGGCGTTGTGGAGGAATACATCAACGGTGTGGACCTCGGAGAAATCGCAAGAGGTATCGTGAACAAGGAAATCCAAGTCTATGATGGTGTCACCCGTTTTGGAGCCTATAAACCCTATGAAAAATGGCAAGAACTCTTTGGAGGGGTCGAACCCCTAAAACTCTCAACCAGTCCACAACCCTACAGTATCGAACGGACCATTCGCTGGTTAACCTATCAAGTCGCAAACTCTCTCGCACTCGTTTCTGAAGCAGACAAAATCATGCAAACAGAATACATGAAGATGATTCAAAATAGCGGTGAAATCACCGATCGTGGGGAGGCTATCTTAAGACTCCTCAAAACCAACAAACACTATGAACACTAGAAAGGAAATCTCTATGGAATACAAAGTCGAAATCAATTCACTAAACAACTTTAAAGCCTGGTCTGGTGGACTGAGTACCTTAAACACTGTCCGTGAACGTGGTGGTATAGATACCCTAACCACCATCTGTGAAGACCTCTTTTCTGGGAATACCCCTACCGACACTCAAATCAATGATTGGCTTTGGTTTGATACAGACTTTATTTACCAAGCGCTAGGCTACGAGGACCTTCTAGAGGGCTAAGGTCATGCTTAAGAAAATCTATCAAGCAGACTTCCTCCTTCTTCCCGATCAAGAATTTTGGAACATGTATATCCTCCTTAGAAAAGGCAAGGACTTCTACTATGAATGTGCTGGAAGATGTACCGAAAAACCTCCAGATGATAGGGGCTTCTACGACTATGAACATGCCTGTTTCACCCTAGATGGTCAGGTTCTGAGTCTCAATAAACGAATGCGTCCCTCTCTCATTGCTTATATTCAAGAGACCATCAAAAACAATCACGACACATTTAGAAAGGAAATTGATATGGCCACTAAAACGATTTTTGAAACCAAAGTTGGACAAGTTACCAACGAACTCGGAGAATTACTCAAAAAGAAAGACCACAAACAAGCTTGGACCAAGGCTGGAGAACTCAACGCTCTTCTTAAAAAAGAAGAAGCTAAGGACCTAAAACCTGAGTTAGTCGAACAATTGCAAAATGAGTTACGAGGCTACTACTACATCAACAGTGAGATTGAAAAAGCCAATAAGCGACTCTATGCCAAAGGTTCCAAACTCATTGAACTCGCTTGTCTTTAGAAGGAGGACTTATGATAAAAGCTAAACGTTACTTACTAAAAGCAAGGGAATACCTCTCAAACTTTAAAAAGGTGGAAAAGAAAGGAGGCCCACCAAAGCTAAAAGTCACCACTAAAAAGACTGTCAATCTAGCTGTTATCGGAGGAATTGCTTTCCTCCTTTTTGTTGGTCTTATGGGATCCATCCGTGCCATCACACTCTCAAATAAAGTGGGAACACTACAAGCTCAAGTGGAAGCGACTCAAAAACAAAAGGCACAACCTGTTGACGCTAATCGCAAGTATGACTACAAGCTACAGTATTACCTCAATGACTATGTCTACGCCTACTTCACCCTCCCACAAGAAGGGGATAAACAACAAGCACAAGTCGAACACCTCAACAGTTTCTATAACTTCGTTCCAGACGTCAAAGCACAAGGTCAAGTACGTAACCCAAGTACCTTGCTATACTCACAATTAGTCACGGTAGAAGGTAAGGTAGCCACCTACAAGGTCAAATACAAGGAAATAATCCAACATGACAAAGACACTGAGGAAAAAGAACTGGTAACAGGATTTAATATTCCCTTTGATGAAAAAGAGGGAAAATACTATGTATCTGGACTCCCTTGGTTCTCAGCGGTTGACTCTTCACAAGCTGGACACTTTAGCGAAGACGATCAACTCCAACTCACAGCCAACGACCACGTCTCTGACAGTCAACACAAGAAGGTTGAAAAGTTCCTCAAGGTCTTCTTTACCAACTATACTACCAATCAAGACAACCTTAACCTTATTGCTAAGAACGTTGCTATTGTAGCCAATACCACCTTTAAAACGATTGACTACACCTATCTTAAGAAAGATGGGGCTAGTCTTATTGCCTATGTCCAAGCAACCTTTGAGGTGGGAGGAACGACACACTCTGAAAACTTCACCTTCACACTCTCAGAAAAAGACAAGAGCTACTATGTCACAAAACTAGAACACACCATTCCTCTCAACTACGCAAACGATAAAGATTAGGAGAACTCTATGAATACAGACAATCTACGTACCTTCCTCCAAGGCGATGGGATTTGGATTCTCACCGCTATCGCTGTTTTGTTGGCTATTAAAGCCTGGCGAAACAGTTCTTGGCTTCAACTCTTCTCAGTCGTTGGCTTCTATGCCGTCATTGTCTCAATCGCAAAAGGACAAGACATCCTAAAAGTGGTCGGCTGGTTCCTACGACTCTTTGGTATCGATTCAGGACTTTAAGTATGGCTGAAGAAAGACTCTATGACTACAGTAAGGGCTTGAATGCCCCCTATTGGATTCAGGAAATCAAAACAAAAAAGGGGACTCGCCTTTGGTACTTTGCGACACCAATGCAATTGTCCTTTTTCATTGTCTTTATCTTCGTTTTTGTAGCTATGTTGCTATTTGGAGGTGTCATCCTGGTTCCCCTCGCAAAATTAACACACTCTATTTCACTACTGCTCTATTGGTACCTCCCCTATAAACTTGCTAAATTCTACACCGAATACGAACCACACGGTAAGAAGATGCACGTTTTCATTGGGGACTACCTGATTTACTTTTGGGATTTCAAGCTCAATAAAAAAGCGATCTACCATGAAGACCGAATAGAGCCAATAGAAGAAATTGTCTTTGAAAAAACAAAACTATAGAAAAGGAGGTCCTATGAGTATTACCTTAACCTATCCTATTAGGGAAACCCATGAAAATCTAGCCCTCAAAAAAGATCGAACGGTAGTGGCTTATTACCGTATTCCCAATACTCCCATCACCATTACAGATGAAGAGAAAAAGGGCAAACACAAAATCACAGTTGCTCAGATGATGAAAAAGCTCCAGAAAAATAAGTTCTTTGAGATTTCACTCATTCCCAAAGACTATCTCTTAGAAGAGAAAATGAGGGACTTTTCAGAAGCATTGGCAGACGATAGCCGTGAACTGGGAGAAGAACTCCTTCTTTACACGGTTGACCGTCTCACGGATGAAATGGAAATTCCTTATCAGTTTGACTGGGTCGTGGGAGTGACCTTACGCAAACAAAATCACGGGGCAACAGTGAAAGACTTGGCCTATGAAAGTTTTAACGAATTCTCAGAGAAAATCGCAAAAGGTCTTGGCTACGAATACGCATTGAGTCCCACCTGGTATGACGATTACAGAAGTGACGAATTCACTATTTTCCAAGCTTTCTCCGTCCTACGTGCTAAACGTCTGACCAATGAAGAACTCTTCTACTACCAGCGGATGCAATACCTCCGCTATATTCCCCACTACAAAAAGGAGGTCCTTGCTAATCGCTCCCAATTTAATATCACAGACACCCTGATTAAAGTCCTAAAAGGAGGCTTCCTCAAACTCGAAAGTCCTTATGGTTCCTCTTTTGTGACTATTCTTCCTGTTGGAAAGTTTCCCGTGCAATTCAACGGCTTTCACCTAGGCGAATTTGTCCAACGCTTGAACTTTCCCGTAGAACTACGTATCAAGGCAGAATTTATTGATACTAACAAAATCAAGGGGAGAATGGGACGTTCTAATACCCGTTATCGAAACATCATGGAAGAAGCTGAAAACACAGATACGGTCCAACAAGATGAAATCATCATGGGATCTATCTCCCTAAAAGACTTGATGAAGAAAGTCGGAAACAAGGAAGATATCATCGAATATGGAGCCTATCTGATTGTCTCTGCTTCTAGTGTCAATCAGCTTCGTCAAAGACGACAAGTAGTCCTTAACTACTTTGATGATATGGGCGTTGAAATCAGTGAAGCTTCGCAAGATGGTCCTTACCTCTTCCAAGCCCTACTCTACGGGGAAAACCTTCAAAAGAAAACACGTACTTGGACACATATGGTCACAGCTCGTGGGTTTTCAGAACTTATGCCCTTTACCAATACGTCCTCAGGAAACCGTATCGGTTGGTATATTGGGCGAGTAGACAACTGGACCGGCCGTTGGGACACTATCGCTAAAGCCATTGATTCCTCGAAAAATATCGTCCTCTACAATGCCACAGTCGGAAACAAAGAAGACATCGCTGGAAAGATTACCAAGAACCCACATATCATTATTACGGGTGCGACAGGACAAGGGAAATCTTTCCTCGCTCAGATTATCTTTTTAAGTGTAGCTTTACAAAATGTCAAAACCCTCTATATTGACCCCAAACGAGAACTCAGAAATCACTATCAGGAAGTAATCAACTCCCCTGAATTTGCACGACGCTACCCTGAACGCAAAAAACAGATTGAACACTTTAACTTTGTGACACTAGACAGCTCACTGCCATCAAACCACGGAGTTCTAGACCCCATTGTGGTCCTTGATAAGGAACAAGCCGTAGAGGTCGCAAAGAACATGCTTGAGTTTCTGCTACAAGCTGTCGATGACGTGACGATGGATCAGAAAACAGCCATCACAGAGGCCATTAACGCTATCGTAGAACGTCGAGTAGCTGGTGAAAACGTCGGCTTTAAACATGTCCTAGAGGCCTTAAGACAGGCTTCCTCATCTGAAATTGCCTCAGTGGGTCGCTACCTGACGTCCATTGTGACCAACTCCATCTTGGAACTAGCTTTCTCAGATGGTAGCACACCAGGTCTTAACTATGAGTCCCGAGTCACTATCCTAGAAGTCAATAACCTCAAGCTCCCAAAGGATGACTCCACAAAGATTTCAGACCACGAACGAAACTCTATTGCCCTCATGTTTGCACTTGGGGCCTTTTGTACCCACTTTGGCGAACGCAATGAAAATGAAGATACCATTGAGTTCTTTGACGAAGCTTGGATTCTCATGAAATCCGCAGAAGGAAAGGCCGTAATCAAAAATATGAGACGTATTGGACGCTCTAAGAACAATACCCTAGCACTGATTACACAATCTGTCCACGATGCAGAAAATGACGATGACACGACGGGATTTGGGACTATCTTTGCCTTCTATGAAAAATCTGAACGTGAAGATATCCTCAAACACGTCAATCTCGAAGTCACCGAAAGTAACCTCGAATGGATTGATAATATGATTTCTGGTCAGTGCCTTTACTACGATGTCTACGGTAATCTCAATATGATTTCCGTCCACAATCTCTTTGAAGATATTGATATGCTTCTAAAACCTATGAAAGCAACAGTATCTTCTAGTCTCGAAAATAAATACGCTAGTTAGGAGGTGAACCAATGCAAGAAGCTTTTGCCAAGCTAAAGGGAGTAGATATCTTCTCCCTAAAGTCCTACATGGAACCAACCAACTTTGGCTCCTTTAATGGCGCCTGGGTTCTAATTAATGAACTCTTCGTTAACCTCTTCTTTTTCATTCTCAATGCCGTCGTTGGCTTCTTTTCCCTCCTCATTCGCATCCTAGAAAAGATTGATCTCTATACCACCTATAAAACCTATGTCTTTCATGGGGCAAGCAGTATTTGGCACGGATTTACTGGCTCTAATACTGGCAACATTACCAACAAATCACTTGTAGGCACTTTGCTTTTGGTTTTAGCTTTCTACCTGTTCTACCAATATTTCTTTTCAAAAGGCTCCTTTTCAAGAACACTCCTCCATGTCTGTCTAGTACTCCTATTAGCTCTGGGGTACTTTGGGACAGTTGCTGGAACTTCTGGTGGTCTCTATCTCCTTGATACCGTTAATAACGTCTCTAAAGACGTTACCAAAAAGATTGCAGGGATTAAGGTGGACTATGCCAAAGACAAGTCCATTAAAATTGGAAAATCGATGTCAGATAGCTACATTGCAGAAACGTCCTATAAAGCCTATGTCTTTGTCAATACTGGCCAAGAAAATGGCAAATACAAGAATAGCCAAGATGGGAAAGAAGAAGCATTTGACGACAGTAAAGTTCTTGGAACTAGTGATAAGAATGGAAACTTTAAGGCAGTCAAAGCGAAAGACCGTTCCAAGTATTTAGATGATTTAGGAGATGGCGCCAACGATGATGGTGAAAAGAACCGTTGGGTGTCAGCCATGCCAGACTTCATCTTTACTCGGATGTTCTATGTGATTTTTAAAATTGTAGAAGCCTTTGTATTAGCCGTCCCCATTATCCTTATCCAGCTCTTAAATGTGGTAGCTCAAATCCTTGTCCTCACCATGATTCTACTTTTTCCAGTAGTCCTTCTCATGTCATTCGTTCCAAGGATGCAAGAGTTAGTCTTTGGGGTTCTTAAAGTTATGTTTGGGGGCTTGATATTTCCAGCGATTACAACTCTCTTAACACTCCTTATTTTCTATATTGAAAAAATGATAGAAAACATTGTCACAAATGGGTTTGATGGTGTTCTAAAAACCCTACCGTCACTTCTTTTATTTGGTCTTGTCTTCAAACTCTTAGTATCGGTGGTTTCTAAAGGTGTCATCTATTTCCTCATCTGGAGATTCAAAGACCAACTCCTCCAATTCATTCTTGGCTCCAAAGCTCGAATGGTTGCGACAGATATTGGTACTAAAGTTGAACATGGCGTCACAAAGACCAAAGAGGTCGCTTCACAAGTTCCAACGCGAAGCCTTTCGACGGCTCAACACCTCGGAAACTTTGCATTGGCTGGGGCTGGTTTTGGGACTGGGGTGATGATGAATGCCAAGGGTCATTTCCAAAATGCTGGCTCTTTCTTTACCTGTAAGGAACCAAGCCAACCAGAAACAGTTATGCCATCTGGACCAACAGAAGGGACAATAACCCCAGAATCTCCAGAACCAATCATTCCTCCAACACAGACACCACCTGATAACTTCAAGCCAATTGAAGAAGAGAACCAAACACCTCCAAGTGACTCACCAATCATGTCAGAAGGAACACCTAGTTCAGAGGATGAATTCCAAACGCTCAGAGAAGAGTGGATTTCACCATTCAAGCAACACCGTATTAATACTCTGGAACGGAGATTGGATGCTTACAAGGACCCTCAAGCCATGTATAAAGCTCAAGGATCTAACGCCTTCACCCGTGCTTATCGTCAGACTATGACACGAGACGATAAAATAAGAGCCAATATCGAGCGACGAGATCGTTTAACGCAACGCCTAAACCAATTGAGAGGAGAATAGAATGAATACTAAAATACGCTCAAGAACAGCCTTTCCAAGAATGCTTGAAGAAACACTCTTTAAGGCTTACCAAGAAGGGAAACGCTCCGTCGATTTCCTTCTTTTATTTCCAGTCTCAGAAAAAGATAAAGACCAGATTATTGCACAAACAAAAGCCCATTCCGTCGTCTTAGATGCCAAATGGCGCTTTGGGACTGTTCTATTTACAGCTTATATCAGACATTGAGTAGAAAGGAGAGTCGATGAAAAAACTAAAATGGTATTTATTGTCTAGCCTCATTCCTCTCTTCTTTCCTGTGTTTATCATTATCATCATTATGGGAGCAGTTGGAGGAGGTAGCACTGGGGGCTCATCTCAAGCACCAAATGGTGCAACCTACACGGACCACTGGTCAAATGGAGATCCCTATACCCATAATTTACTCGTCCATCGCTATGGCATTAAAGCAGAGCAATTGGACGGCTTTTTAGATACTTTAGGAATCTCCTATGACAAGAAGCGCATCAATGGGAAAAAGCTCCTAGACTGGGAAGCTAAGTCTAATCTAGATGTTCGTGCCATTGTAGCAATTGCCTTAAATGAAAGCTCACTTGGAACAGCTGGAGTTGCTACAAATCCAGGGTCCAACATGTTTGGTTTTGGGGCATTCGACTCTAATCCAGAAAATGCCAATAATTTTAACGATGAAGTGGCAGTTGTTGGACTCACCAATCAGACCATCATTGGCAATAAAAATGAAACCTTCAAAGTCCAAGATGACAAAGCTCAAAAATTTGCGAGTGGTTCTCTCAATACATCAACAGATGGGGGAGTCTATTTCACCGATACTTCTGGCTCAGGAAAAAGGCGTGCTGAAACCATGCAAAAACTCGATACTTTTATCGATGAGCATGGAGGCACACCAAAGGCCCCTGAACAAACGACAGGAAAAACCAGAGACGGAGGCGGTGTCACAACTGGGGATGTTCCACAAGGTTATAGCCTCACCAAAGAAATCAATACCTCAAGCTATACAGGTCTATCTTATCCTTGGGGACAATGTACCTGGTTTGTCTATAACCGAGGAAAAGAGGTCGGTGTTAGCTTCGGAGAGTACATGGGAAATGGCGGTCAATGGATGAATGCCCCTGGTTACCAAACAACTCATACACCTACCGAACACTCCGCACTATCTTTTAGCCCAGGACAAGCTGGTGCAGATCCAACCTATGGCCACATTGCCTTTGTGGAACAAGTCAAATCAGATGGCTCCATTCTTATCTCTGAATCAAACGTCAAGGGTTTAGGAGTCGTTAGCTACCGCACTTTTGATGCAGAATCAGCAAAACAATTTACTTATGTTATTGGACACTAAAATGTCTCCACAAAATATTTCATTTTTTGTTTATTTTTACGAATCTATAAGTAGGAGGACAAAAAATGAAAATAAAAAACATCAATTTAGAAGAACATCTAACTTCTTCATATGGAGAAGAGTACTGGATGTCTGTCACTGTAAGTTATTATGGAACTATTCGTACAGTCAAACGTTTAGTACTCCTAGATAGAGAGGCACATAATATTGAAGAACTAGAATTATTAGTTTATTTGCAATATTATGAGATAGAAGAGCATATGAAGCAAATAGAAAAAATAGAAAGAAAAAATTTACTGGATGATAATTTATTTCAATTATTATTCGCAAGGCACTTTTAGAGATTATTTAAGAATTATTTAGGATTGTTATTCTATAATGGTGTTAATCCTAAAAAACTTTTCTTTTCATAATCTCCTTAGTCAAGGTCACATACCTTGGCTTTTTTGCGTTAAAGGAGAATATTATGCAAGTAACATTACCACAAGAACAAACTCAAGAGATTCAGCAAATGATTGCAACACTATTAAAGAATGAAATTCATCATTTTAAAGAAGATATTGGGGCTGATAGCCCTTTTCTAAACAAAAAACAGACTTGTAACTATCTAGGAGTCTCTAATAATACACTTGATATTTGGATTGCAATGGGACTGCCCTATATCCGAATTGGAAAATCTATTCGTTTTAACAAGGAAAGTATCAATCAATGGATGACAAGATTAGAAACCAGCGCATAAGGAGGTAAATATGTCTATAAAGAAAACAAATAATGGTTCATATAGGCTTAGGGTCTATATTCCTGATGAAGTCCAAGGAAAACTTGGTATGGGAAGACGGTACGAGAAACGGTTTAAAACTCGTAGAGAAGCAAAAGAAGCAGAAATAAAGTTAGCTATTGATATTGAAAATGCACGAGCGGGTAAGACACCTACTTTATCTAAAGATAAAGGAAGTATATTATTCAAAGACTTTTACCAAGAAATTTGGCTAGAACCATATAAAGCAGGTCAAACTACTACTACTCTAAAACCTCCGACCAAAGCAACTGTATTTCAGACAAAAAATCTATTCAGATTACATATTATTCCAATTTTAGGAAGTTACTCAATAGACCATTTAATTAATAATAAACAACTTGTACTATCACTACTTACTCCCAAGGCAAATAGCTATGCTAATTTCAAGGTAATTAGGAGCTATGTAAATTCTGTTTTCGATTGGGCTGAGGAACTTGAATATATTCCATCAAATAAACTCCGAAAAACAATCAGTAGAATTAAAGCTAATAAAAAGATTCTCCTTAGAGAGAGCAAAAGAGAGGAGGAACTTTCTCTCGATAAAGAAGAGCTGAAATTATGGCTACAAGCTTTTGACACAGACTTAGAGAAAGGACTTATTGACCTAAAAGACTACACTCTCTTTTATACGACATTCTTTTTATCTGATAGAAAATCAGAGAGCTATGCTCTACAATGGAAACACATTAATTTTTCTACTGGAGAAATACTCATAGAACAGGCTTTAGACCGTTTTGGTAATATAAAATCAACAAAAGGCAACAAAAAACTCTCTTTAAGGCTCCAATTGAATTGATGGAATTATTAGCAAATTGGAAAGTGAAGCAACAAGAAGAACTTAAGCTATTTGGTCTACGACAAAATCAAAAACAGTTTGTTTTCACCTATAATGATCGTTCAAACAATATTAACTTACCACTCCATATAGATTATCTGAATTATAGAATGAAATCAGTCAGACGCAGGCACCCTGAACTAGCACCAGCTTCCCCACACAAACTAAGACATACTGGTGCGACACTCGCAAAACAAGCTGGGGTTTCTCTAGAAACAATTTCAGAAGCCCTAACTCATAGTGACAAAGAAATTACAAAGACTTATGTTAACACTAAAGATACCGTCAATCAGACTGTAGGTGACATCGCATTTCGTAGCTTAAAATAATGATGGGGTGAATATGGGGTGAATTTTGGGGTGAACTTTAGTTTTTAGGCTAAAAAAAGACATCCAAGAGAAATCTCTTGAATGTCTTGAAACGTTGGTATAATCGTATTGATTAACGTTTAGAGAATTGTGAAGCTTTACGAGCTTTCTTAAGACCTGGTTTCTTACGTTCAACCATACGTGCATCA
>OBZM01000129.1_pt1 | contig 24089 bp, 9 predicted proteins | sample 1476941 | NCBI WGS metagenome assembly OBZM01 (sample SAMEA2580243, study PRJEB22360) | human gut metagenome | biome: human gut; feature: human-associated habitat; material: faeces | place: Denmark | collected 2008/2010
CGCGCACCCGCCGCGCTGGTCGCGCCGGTGGCTGGCCCCATCCGCTACGTCAACAACGAGGCTGCGGACGATCCGAGCATTGTGACGGACGATCCGTACGGCGAGGGCTGGATTTTCAAGATCGAGCTTGAGGATGACGAGCCTGACCTGCTTAGCGCTGACGAGTATGCCAAGATTGTGGCTGATTGAATAGCACGGACGTCTAGTTTTAATTACGGCTGCGGCCGGCGGGTGCGATGCGCGGCACACTCAAGGCCGTTCGGCCGGGCTTACGGTCGCGCAACGTACCCGCCGGCCGCAGCCTTTTTATGGGAAGTGCCTTGCGGGGCCCTGAAAGTTCCCTGATTTTCTCGGTGGCGTTACTGTTTGTTCGAACGCGACCCCTATAGTGGGCATATGAGTGAAATTCAGCCGTTGCCGCAGTTCCCGCCGCAGCGTGCGCCGCAGCACGACCAGCAGCGCGAACAGCAGCGTATGGGGGAGCGGATGGACGATTCTTGCGATGACATGCCCACCGTGCCGATTCCGGCACGCAAGGTGGTCACCACCTTCGACGCGGCCTCCAGACATGAGCGTCTTGAAGTCAAACCGCCGCTGACCAGGCTGTTCCGCCGCACGATCACCAAAGCATTCAGTGTCTGGCTGAAATTCTCGACCACATTGGTACGGTCGCTCGACTGGTATCCACGTGTCGAACCCTACGTCGGCTACGGCACCGAACACTACTCCCGACTGATCTGCCGTACCGTATACGGCCCGTTCAAACGGCAGGCCGGCCGCCTGATTCGTGGCATCCGTGGCATGCTGATGGTGCCGTCCCCGCATACCAAAGTGCGGATCGCCATCGATGACGTGCCCATCGAAACAGTGCAGGTGGGTGCGTCGGAAGTATACGACGCGATCGACAACAATCCTGATATTTCCAGCGAATTCGCGGCATCCGACGATGCCGGCTACCTCGACCTCGTCGCCGAGCATTCGCTCGAACCGGGCATCCACAACGTCTCGTACAAAGTGCGTAGCCGCAAGCCGGTCAACGCCAATCTTTTCACCATTCCCAGCGGCACCAAAGTGGGCGTGATCTCCGACGTGGACGACACCATCATGGTCACGCAGGCGCCGCGTCTGATGAAGGCCGCCTACAATCTGCTGCTGCTTAATCCGCGCAAAAAAGTGCCGGTGGCCAGCATGAACCTGCTGTTCAACCGCATCGCGGACATGTTCCCGGACGCGCCGTTCTTCTACCTGTCCACTTCGCCATGGAATGTGGAAAGCTCGATCCGCCATTTCATTACGAACCACGGTTTTCCGGAAGGTCCGCTGCTGCTGCGCGACCTTGACCCGAGGCCGAAAACCTTCATTCCGTCGGGCGTGCAGCACAAGCTTGAATACGCCGAACAGCTCATGGCCGATTTTCCCGATATGAAGTTCATTCTGATCGGCGACGACGGGCAGAAGGATCCGACCACATACGCCACAATCGCACGCCGCTACCCGGGGCGTGTGCTGGCGATCGGCATCCGGCAGCTGTCCCCGCGCGAAGTGACCGGCAATTTCGGTTCCGTCGCCGGGCGCGTGGCCACGCAGCCGATGCCGGTCACCGACGTGCCGGTATTCACGGGAACGACCGGATCGAACATCATGAAAACCATGCTGCCGTACCTGCGCGCCGCGCAAAACGGCGACTGACGGCCGACACAAGTTTGGGCGGGTCGTCAGTATAATCGCGTGCATGAGTGAATTTCGGGGTATGAAAAACACCATGAACGTGAAGGAAGCGACGAACGCGCACGACGAACACCAGAATGGACTGGCGGTGCCGGAAGCGAAGCGGGTGCCAAAGGAGCGCACCTTCCACGGCGATACGTTCATCGATAACTACGAATGGCTGCGCGACAAGGGATCGCAGGATGTGCGCGACTATGTGGCGGCGCAGAACCGCTACTGCGAACAGCGCATGGCACCGCTCGCATCGTTGCGCAAAACGTTGTTCGAGGAATTCAAATCGCATGTGCAGGAAACCGACATGTCCGTGCCGACGCGCATGGATGGCTACTGGTACTTCACCCGCACCAAGCAGGGCGAACAGTATGCCGTGCAATGCCGGGTGCCGATTCGCGGCGCGGACGATTGGGGTCCGCCGACGGTGGAGGCCGGTGTGCCACTCGACGGCGAACAGGTGGTGTTCGATACGAACGCCGAGGCGCAAGGCCATGATTTCTTCCGTGTCGGCGGCATGGACATCTCCAAGGACGGCCGCTGGATGCTGTACGGCACCGACACGAGCGGCGACGAACGCTACGATTTCCGCATCCGCGATCTTGAGACCGGTGACGAGCTGGAGGAGCGGTTCGAGGGCATCGGCGGAGCCTGCTTCACGCCGGACGCGCAATGGGTGTTCTATGTGCTGTTGGACGACGCGTGGCGTCCATACGCGGTGATGCGCCACCGCGTCGGCACCCCCGTGACCGATGACGTGGAGGTGTACCGCGAGGCGGATGAACGCTTCTGGGTGGGCATCGGACTGTCCTTCGACGAACGGAACATCGTGATCGGCACCGGGTCGAAAACCACCACCGAGGTGCTGATGCTGCCGGTGGACACCCCAGAGGGCTCGTTCCGGGCGTTCATTCCGCGCGAAACCGACGTGGAATACGATGTGAGCTTCGCCTGCTTCGAAGGCGCGGGGGAGCATGGCGAGGATATTCCGCTCGCCGTGGTGTACCACAACGCGTTGAATCCGAATTTCGAGATCGATGTGATCGATATGCGGACGCACGAGCCTCCATACCGGCTGGGCGAAGGCGTGCGCGTGGCGGTCGGATCGCCCTACGGTTGCGAGCATGGCGACGACGTGGACCCCGGCGCCTCCTCCATGCCGATCGGCACCCCGTATTCAAATCCCTGCAATCCCGCCATTCTGCAGGGCGCGCACGGCTTGGGCATCGAGGGTATCTCGATCCATCGGCATTTCGTCGCATTGCAATACCGCGCGGAAAGCCTGCCGCACATCGCGGTGATGACGAAACGGGCCGCCGCCGAGGATTTCCTGGCCGGCCGGCCATGGCGGTTCACCGAACTGGTGCCGCACGCGCTGGAGGACGATTGGGACGTCGACGAATCCGTGGACGAGATCAACGAGGAACGCGCCGAGATCTGGGGCAAACTGGACGCGGCCGCCGCCGCGCAAGGCAAGGGATCGGCCGTGCATGGCGTCTCGCGTCGGGCGATGACGTCGTCGGACGGCGCCACCGCCGACCGCATGCCGGGGGAGACGCGCCGCCTGTATTCGATCGGCGTGGGTGGCAACCCCTCGTATGACGCGCCGCGCATGCGCTACTCGTTCGCCAGCTACACGCGCCCCGGCGAGCTGCATGACTACGATCCGGACACCGGCGAGGACCGTCTGCTCAAACGCGCCACCGTGCTGGGTGGTTTCGATCCGCGCGACTACATGGAACGCCGGGTGTGGGTCACCGCGCGCGACGGCGAACGCATCCCCGTCTCGCTGGTATGGCGGCGTGACGTGCCGACCTGCGATTCCGCCATGTTCATCACCGGCTACGGCGCGTACGAGATCAGTTCCGATCCGGGATTCGCGGTGTCACGCATCAGCATGCTCGACCGCGGCGTGCTGTACGCCGTGCCGCACATCCGCGGCGGCGGCGAAATGGGACGCGCCTGGTACGAGCAGGGGCACCTGCTCAACAAGAAGCATTCGTTTGAGGATTTCATCGACGCCACGCGCGCGCTGCAACGCGCCGGACTGGCCTCGCCGCTGCGTACAGTGGCGAACGGCGGCTCGGCGGGCGGCCTATTGATGGGGGCGGTCGCCAACATGGCTCCGGAATGCTATGCGGGCGTGGAGGCGGATGTGCCGTTCGTGGACGCGCTGACCTCGATCCTTGATCCTTCGCTGCCGCTGACCGTCACCGAATGGGACGAGTGGGGCGATCCGCTGCACGACGCGGATGTGTACGCGTATATGAAGTCGTACACGCCATACGAGAATGCGCCAGATAGTGAAAATGACGAAAGAACTGCCGTTTTTCCGAAAATTTTCATTACCACATCCATGAACGACACCCGCGTGCTGTATGTGGAGCCGATGAAATGGTTGGCCCGACTGCAGCGTGCGGGCGTGGATGCCGTGGCGAAGATTGAGGTTGAGGCTGGTCATGGGGGTACGTCTGGAAGGTACAAGCAGTGGGAGGAGATCTCCTATGAGAATGCTTGGTGTCTTTCGATGATGGGTATCACGCATTGATCCGGTTTGTGGGACCTTTCATGTTCGGATGAGGTCGGTTTCGGAACGGTCTGTTGTTATGTGACGGGGTGCACCGTATGACGCACCCCGTTTTGCAAACGCTTCCATTTGCAGTTTGTTTCATGAAACATTGAAACAGCTCGGGTGATTGTTTTCGGCGTTTCTTGCATAATCCTCCGATTTAGGGGTGTTCCGTCAAACGTTTTTTCCAACTTTTGACGGCATGTTAAACCTTTTATAAGGTCATGCTTGCACCTGTTTTCAGAGTGTTTCATTGTCTGTGTGGGGTGGTCTAGTAGGGTCCAGAGAAATAGCAGGTTTACGGGTAAAACCGACTAGATTGCATTGCGACCAGGGGGAAGAATGGCAGGCATGCATAAAGCCGTAAGTGAGCGGCATGGAATGACAACGATTGCCGCGTTGGTGGCAATCGTTGCGATGATCTTCGCAAGTGTGATCGCAGCGCCGCAACGCGCGTATGCTGAGGGATACAATATCAGCGATCTCGGTTGGGTTGACAAGGACGACACCTCCTTCGAAATCAGTTCCGACGGAGGCAAGACGTGGAAGCCGTACATTTCCGGCATGCAGGTCAACTACGGTGATCAGATCCGCACCGAACTGCATTGGAAAGTGCCGAACGACGTCAAAATCAACGAGGGCGACACCTTCGTCTACGACCTTCCCAGCAATCTGGAATACAAATCGAACGAGAAATACCCGATCTACAACGGTGGCGACGTGGTCGGCTACTACACCATCGACGGCGACAAAATGGTGGCCACCTACACCCGCGGCGAATCGGCGGGGTCCAACATCGAAGCGTTCGTGACCACTGACGGAACCATCACCTCGAACAAAACCGGTGGTTCGGCTGGCGGCGATACCAGCTTTACCTTCCCCGGATATGGCACCATCACCGTGAACGTGGAGGGCAAACACAGGGTCAACGTGGTCAAACGCCCGGCAATCTCCACTTCCGACGCATCCACCTACGATTTCGTTTTGGAAGTGACCTCTACAGGCACGAACACCGGCGTGACCATAGACGACACCATGGGCGGCCTGCTGACCTTCGTGGACGGATCCGTGCACATCTACACCGACGCCGACTGCAAGAACGAATACACGGGCGCATGGCAATCCTCCAAAACCGACGACCATAATTTCAACGTCACCATCGGCTCCATGGGCGACGGTGAGAAACTATACGTGCGCTACTCGGTGAACGCCGACAAAGACAGCGTCATCAAGGCATGCCGCGAGGCCGGCAATTGCAGCAATGCCACCGAAAACAAAAACAAGGTGACCTATTCCAGCAACGAAGACGTCAACAAGAAGGAAACCAGCAACTCCATCTGGTTCAACTACAGCGACTGGTATGTGAACAAAAGCGCAACCGCAGCAAAAGACGAAAATGGCACGCAAGGCTTCACTTGGAACATCACCATCGGCGCTGGCGAAGGCCAATCCGTCGACGGAGCCACCGTCAAGGATCTGCTCGACAAGAACAACCTCAAGGAGCCGACCGGAGATCTGGTGCTCAGCTGCTACAACAGCGGCGACTGGAAATCCGTGTGTCCGACCGGCTCGCCCGGCGCATATACGGACGACGACCCGTACAATCCGCAGCATTACATCAAACTTAGCTGGAGCGATCTCGTAGCAGGCACCGTGACCCTGCCCTCCGGCGGCTACGACCATTTCCAAATCCAGTATTGGACCGAAGCGAAAAACGTGCCGGTCGAAGGAAGCGGCGAACACCAGAAATACAAGAACGAAGTCACCGTAAAACCTCAGGATGGAACCGGCAAAACAGCCACGGCCGAACCTCAACTCGGCACGGACGCGGTCGAACTGAAGAAAACATGCACGTCGCCGGCATCCGAAGCGAAGAACCTGACGTGGGTGACCAGCATGAAAGCCTTGGAAGACCTCACCAACGCCGAACTGACCGACAAGCTGGATGTGGACGACAGCGGCAAGGATCTGGGATCCAAGCAAACCTTGGTGAAAGACAGCATTAAAGTGTACACCGACGCCGCCCTGACGCAGCAATACGCGGGCGGATACACGACAGAGGCCACCGATAGGGGATTCACCATCGTGTTCGCATCATTGCCCAAAGGCACTACGGTGTACGTGCAATACCAGTCCACCGTCAACGACGGTGTGACCGACGAAACCGTGTGGAACCGAGCTTCGGCATTGAACAAAACCTCCACGGCGAAACACCAGCATCGCGGCGACGTGCTCGGCAAGGAAGACGCCAACCAGTATTGGGACCAATACGGGTACGGCTACACCGCCAACTCCAAAGGCGTGATCCGCTGGCGCATCAAAGTGCATGACGTGATGTCGGACGCCGAAAACATCGTGGTGACCGATACGTTGCCCGTCCACACGCGGTACGACGCGAAATCGTTGAAGATCTTCGACGCTTCCAGCACCACAAAAATGCTGTCCGGAGTGAGCGCCAAAGACAACGGCGACGGCACGGTGACCTTCACCATAGCCAAGGGTACCCCGGCGTTCAGCCAGGCGAAGACCTCGGCTGGTGTGCTCATCGTGTATGAGACGAGCATCGACCCGATCACCGCACCTGATTGGGGAAATTACGAGAACAAGGCGCACATCGACATTGATGGCAGCGCCGGAGGCGACGCTTCCGCCACAGTGGGCGCGAGCAAGCCGAAACTTCTTGACAAAAACGGCAAATACGATGCCACGACCGCGCCGAACGTGAACTACACGGTCAAAGTCAACCCGAATGCGGACACGCTTAACAAAGGCAACAACCTCACTCTGACCGACACCATGGGTCAGGCACTCGACCTCAACGCCAACAGCGTGTCGATCATGGACTCCGACAATGGAACCGCCATCAACGGTGCAACATGGTCATACAATCCGCAGACCCGCGAACTAGTGTTCTCCATTCCCGACGCCCGTGCATGCACCATCACCTACACGGCCGCGGTGCAGCTCAAACCAGGCGAAAGCTTCGGATCGCTGGGCGGCAACAAAATCGTGCTCGCCGGGTATGAGAACAACGGCGGAACCTCGCAGAACACAATCACCGGAACCGTGCAGCAGAGCAAAGGCGGCATGAAATACGACCAGAGCACACTGCAGATCTACAAGTACGCGGATGGCGATCTCGGCAAGCCGGCGGGCAGCGCCACCTTCAAAGTGGAAAGCGTCACCGGATGCAACTTCGTGTCGTCTACGGCCGATGCCGACGGCACCTGCAATGGTACGGTTGGCAAAGAAATCACCAAGCAGCTGACCACAGGAGCATCCAACGGACTGTCCGACCGACTGCAGCTGGACTACGACACCGTATATAAGGTCACCGAGCTGACAGGTCCGGACGGCAAAGTGCCCGGCAGCACTGATTCGCAATACGAGAAATCCGCTCCGCTCTATGTGATATTCCCCGGACATGACGCGCAGACCGCTGCCGGTGCATACGACGGACGATACGACAACAAAACCGTTACCGTAGACGGGCAAAGCGGCAAATTGATCGTCGCCGTAGCCAAAGACAGCGACGGCAAGACGACCACATTGGGCAACTACCGTTGGAACTGCAGCAACGACCACAAAACGAAGTTCAAGGTGCAATTCACAAAGGTGGATGCGGCGAATGCCGGTGTACCCGTCGACGGTGCCACCATGCAGCTGACTCGTGTCGGATCGTCGCAGGTGGAATCCGATTGGACATGGACCACCTCCGGCAGCGAGACGAAAACGCTCGAACTCCTGCCCGGACGGTACAAGCTGACCGAAGCCAACGCACCGGACGGATACCAAGTCATGGATCCGATCATCATTCTGGTCGGCGAAGACGGCACCATCACCGTCGACGGCAAAAATGTGACCGGTAGCGACGGCATCGGTCACGTGCAGGCGGAGGACGCACCGAAAACCACGTCGTTGACTGTTACGAAAACATGGAACGACAATAACAACCAGGACGGCAAACGTGCATCCGTCACCTTCGATTTGTACCGCAAGACCGACGGCGATGCCGATTATACGAAAGTCGACGGGCAAAGCCGCATACTCAATCCCGACAAGAACGATAACGTGCAATGGACGGGACTGCCGGTGAAAGTCGACGGCAAAACCGCGGCCTACATGGCCGTCGAAACCACGACGCTGGGCGGGTACGACTCGCAATGCGCTGACGTGCAATACAACACCGACGGTTCGGCTGCCACCGAACAATGCACCAACACGCACACGCCCGAAACCACGTCGATCGGCGTTGAAAAAGCATGGGACGACGCCGACAACCAGGACCAGAAGCGCCCTGACAGCGTAACCGTGCATCTGTTGAAAAACGGAGAGGAAACCGATCAAAGCGTGACACTCGATGCGGTTGGAAACTGGCGGAACGACAGCGCGTTCACCAATCTGCCCGTCTACGAGGATGGCAAGAAGATCGTGTATACCATACGCGAAGATACGGTGAGCGGCTACACCACGCACATCACCGGCTCGCAAACCCAAGGTTTCGCCATCACCAACACGCACCACCCCGAAAACGAGGAGGTGTGGTTCTCCAAGCAGGACCTCAAGGGTACGGAGATCGCAGGTGCCACCATGCGCCTCACCGGTACGCTGAATGATGGCACCGAATTCAAAACGCAGACCTGGGTAAGTGAGCGGGATAAGTCGAAGAGCATCAAGCTCAAGCCCGGCACCTACACCTTGACCGAAACCAAGGCGCCGGATGGTTATCTGGTAGCGGATCCGGTCGAATTCAAAGTCGTGAGCGACGCCGTCACCGGCAAGCTCAGCGTGCAGATCAAGCAAACCGATGGCACATATGCCGACGTGCAGGACAATACCATCGTGATGACCGACCAGTACCGGACGCATCAGGTGACCGTCAATAAAAACAGTCTCACCAGTGGCATCACCAATATCGACGGCGCGCAGATGAGCATCACCGGCACCACCTTGGATGGCAAGGCGATCGACGAGATCACCTGGACCAGCAAAGGCGGCGAACCCGGCGAACTCACCCTGCTACCCGGCACCTACACCCTGCGTGAAAAGGTGGCGCCGGACGGCTATGAAACCGCGGATGACATCGTATTCAGCGTCGGGCTCGACGGCAGCGTGACCATCGACGGTAAGAAGCAGGATTCCAATACCGTCGTCATGAAAGACAAGCCGGGCAAAAGCGGCATCCTGTTCTCCAAAACCAAGGTCGGCGGCGGTGCCGAGCTGGCTGGAGCGGAATTCTCCATAACCGGCAAAACTTTCGAAGGCAAGACGATTGACGAGATCACCTGGACCAGCGGCGGCGGACTGCCGAAACAATTCCAGCTGCAGGACGGCGTCTACAAGCTCACCGAAACCAAGGCGCCGGTCGGGTATGAAAAGGCGAACGCGGTCAACTTCACCATTTCCCGCGGCGAAGCATACGTGGACGGCAAGCTGGTGGATGGCAACACCATCCGCGTCGAGGATCGCGTGGATACGACCATGGTGCGCGTGCGCAAAATCTGGTCCGACCATAACTATTCGGAGCGTCCGACATCGGTGACATTCCACCTGCTGCGCAACTCCAAGCAGCTGCAAGATGCGAAGTACACGCGGACGTTGGACAACAAGAACACCAGCGACTGGACGTACACGTGGACCGATCTGCCCCGATATGATGCGGACGGCAACAGGTACAACTACACGGTTGACGAGGAACTGACCCAAGAGCTCACAGGTAAGGAATACCGCGTTTCCGTGATCAAACGTCCGTACATCGACGGCGCCGAATTCACGGTATTGAACATTCGGGAGCCGGAAACGGCAAGCATCACGGTGAACAAAACGTGGAACGATCAGGATGACAACGATGGCAAACGGCCGAAGACGCTGACCTTCCATATTTGGGGAACCAGCAAACAGCCGAAGAGCGGCAGTACCGACGAAACGGAAGACGTGACCGAACAATTGGTGGTGCAAACCGTGCGAACCAACGGCAGCAACACGCAATCGTGGACGTTCGAAGGTCTTCCCAAGCAGAACCTGTACAACAATCCGTACACGTATACGGTAACCGAGGAATCCGTAGATGGCTATACGGCAAGCGACGTGACGCTCGCCGGCGGTACGGAAACACGCTGTGCGGTGACGAGCACGGTCAAATCCTGCGCGTTCGATGTGACCAACACGCATACGCCCGAAACCACGACATTGAGCGTGGACAAGACGTGGGATGACACTGATGCGCCCAGCAATGTGAAACGGCCGGGCGACAAGGCCACGATCTGGGTGCTTTCCAGCGTGTGGACCGATGCGAAGAACCAGACGCTGCCCGGATGGCCCTCACCGCAACACAACAGCGAGTGCAAGAACACCGGCGCGACGGATGGCACGAATCCATGGGGTGTGAGCTGCATGGTGCTGACCTCGGAGAACGCCAAAGCGACGCAGGCCACCACGGCCAACGTCAACGGGGCTGACGGAACAAGCGAAGCGACCACTTCGCAAGAGGTGAGCGCGAACACGTGGACCTACACCTTCACGAACCTGCCCAAATACTACAAGGGCAAGGAAATTCAGTATTCGGTGACCGAAGAGGCCGTGAAGAACTACACGCCGACGCTCACCGGAGGCAAAGTCGCTGCGGCTGACGGCGCCGAGGGCAAGGCCAACGAGTCGGGCGAATCCGACAAGGCGGATGAAACAAGCGAAAGCGGTCAGAATGCGGAATCCTGGGCGTACACGCTGACCAACACCTACACGCCGGGGCATACCAGCCACAGCGTGCATAAAGTGTGGAAGGACTACGGCGACAGCAGCAAACGTCCGAAAGCGGTATATGCGACGTTGTATGCGAACGGCCAATCCACCGGCAAGACGGTGGCGTTGAGCGACGGCAACAACTGGCAATACACGTTCACCGACCTAGATGAAAACAAGGTGTACACGGTGAAGGAAACCAACGAAAAGGGCGAAGCGATCAGCGGAGTGGACGGCTACTGCCAGCCGGTCATCAGCGATGACCGAAAAACCGGAATCTCCACCATCACCAACACCATCTCCATCGTGCTTCCCTCCACGGGCGGGCAACGATGGTGCTACGGCACACTTCTCGCGGTAGTGGCGCTCGGCATGATCGGCATGGGCTACGGCATCGCCAAACGTAACAAGACCAACAAGGAAGGAGACGCGCGATGAGGCGTCACGGAGCGAAACAGGGGAATCGGATGGATTACCGCATGGCCCGTCACGCGGCTGCACGACATACCGGCATGCGTTCGGTGCGCCGCATCGCGGCCGCGGCACTTGGCCTGGCGCTTTCCCTCGCGGGGCTCAGCGCGCAATCGGTGGCTTTTGGCAATGACGATCCGACCAATCCGGCAGCCACTGACGTGACCATGATCGCATTCCAGCAATCATGGAAGACGATTGGCGACGAATGCACGAAAACCTATGGTCCGGAAGGCGTGAAATACGTGCAGGTCTCCCCGCCGCAGGAATCCATCCAAGGCACGCAATGGTGGACCGTCTACCAGCCGGTCAGCTACAAACTCGACTCGCGTTTCGGTACGGAAGACGAGTTCAAAACCATGATCAGCCAATGCGACGCGGCTGGCGTGCAAATCGTGGCCGACATGGTGCTCAACCACACCACCGGACATGACGTGTCATGGGTTGACGACCAGTATGGCGTGGCCGGAACCGAATACAACGGATCATACGGACGATACCCGGGAATCGGCATCTACCAGTATGAGGAAAGCGGCAACAACCACCAATACGGCCTTCCCAGCGGCGACTTCCACACCTGCAAGTCGAACGTGTCAGACAACATCTCCGACTACACCAACGCCGACGAAGTGTGGAACTGCCGACTGTCGACCATGTGGGACATCAACACCGGCAGCGACCGCGTGCAAAACATCCAAGCCGAATACTTGGCGCACCTATGGGAAGACGGCGTACGCGGATTCCGCATCGACTCCGCAAAACATATGGATCCCAACGACATCGCATCCATCAAACGCAAGTTCATGACCAAAGCGGGCATTACGGACGAACAAAGCTTCCCATGGTCGCAGGAAGTCATCTACCATAATGGAGAATCCGAAAAATTCGCGCCGGAACGATACGAAAAGAACGGACAGGTCACCGAATTCTCGTACGCGTACTCATTGTTGAAGGATTTCAACGGATCCATCACCAATTTGAAGAACATCACCAGCGATCTGCTCGACGACGCCGATAATGCCACCGTATTCGTGTCCAACTGGGATACCGCACGCGGTTCGGAAACGCTCAAACCCGTTTCCGGCGCCCGATACGAGCTCGCCAACGCGTTCATGCTCGGGTACGACTACGGGCATCCGAAGATCCTTTCAGACTACGCATTCAATGAAAGCACCCAATATGATGACGGCGTCAAGGATTCGACTGACACCACCGTGCCGAAAATCAGCATGGACGACGTGTGCTCCACGCAAAAGGACCCAACGCAGATGGAGTATGGCGATTGGAACTGCCAACAGCGGTGGACGTCAATCCGAGGCATGATCAAATTCCATAATGCCGTGAACGGCACCAGCGTAAGCAACTGGCAGGAATCCGGATCCAACGACATCGCCTTCGAAAGGGTTGACGCCAACGGGAAAAGCAAGGGTCTGCTCGCATTGAACAACACCCTGCAGGAGCATGACGTCGACTATACGACATCGTTGCCGGACGGGGAATACTGCAACGTGTACGCTTCCCGCACCTGCTCGCAAACCGTGACCGTCAGCGGCGGTCACGCCAAAGCGACCATCGGCAAACGAAGCGCCATTGCCATCTATGCCGGTGCGGTCAAGGGCGCGTGGACGGAAACCACGGAACCTAGCGGCACCTACGCTCCGCAATACAAGGATTCGCCGAACAGTTCGCTGATAGGTGACAAAACCCTCACCATCTACTACAAGCCCGACGAATCGTGGGACGGGCAGGTGTATGTGCGTTACACGTCCGACAACGGCAGCGGTAGCATTGCGATGAGCGCGGTCGATGTAGCCGATTCCACGAATGCGGCAGGCTGGTATAAGGCCGATCTGCCGGAAGGGGCCAACCTAAGCGCGGTGAAATACCATTTCGCATCCACACAATCCGGGGAATCTGACTCCACGGACTGGAACGGGGGCAAGCGGGGAACGGAATATACGGCACAGGTCGGCGCCACTATGATCAACGTCAGCGGGCACCGGCAGCAGACGGGCGTGCCCTACACGCGCAACCATGCGGCGAAAACCAAAGTGACCGTCAACTTCCGTTCCGTCTCCGGCGTCGGTGAGAACGCATCCGGCGTGAAGGTGTGGAACGGCGACGACATGGAAAGCGCCACGTATATTCCATTCGAAAGCACGCCAACGCAATACGGCAGGAAAGCCAGCGGCGAACTGGACGGCGATCTGGCAACAGTGCATTTCAGAATCGTGGATGGTGCCGATGCGACTGGAGCGTCCGCGGGAACCGTCGAACAATATGAGGCGAGCGTGTGGAAACTCGCCAAATTCGGTGACGCGCATGTGAGCGGTGCCATCGAAGCGTGGGTGGACGGCGCGCAACCCGATACCGCTTCCGACCGATCCTCGGAAAAAGCGTCTCCCTCGGCGACACCGCAGCCGAATGACATCAAAAATCCGAAAAACCTGACCATCAAACTGCATTATTACCGTCCCGACGGCAATTATCAGGAATACAGCATGGAATCCGACGCGTGGAAAGGCTGGGATCTGTGGTCTTGGTATGCGGAAAGCACCAGCGGCGAATCCCAGGAATTCACCTCCCATGACGAATTCGGCGAGGTCGCGGAATACACGCTGAGCCAGACAGCCAAAGGCGTGCGCAACCCATGGTTCATCATTCGCAACGGTGGCTCATCATGGACCGGCAAGGACTGCGACGACAACGATCGCGAGATTCCGGAATCCGTGATCAGCATGACCGCGGGAAACGTGGAAAACGGCGTCGCGGAATTCTGGATCGTCAGCGGGGATCCGACCGTGTACACGCATCCGGTGAACGTGGCCGGAATAACCTTCGACACCCAAGGCGGCAGCAGCGTTCCCGCACAGGCGGTCGCCATCGGAGGCACTGCGAGCGTTCCCGAAACGCCTACTCGCGACGGCTACGTGTTCTCGAAGTGGACCACGGACGTGGCCGGTGAACATGAGTATGATTTCGCCACCACGGTGAGCGCGCCGATAACGTTGTATGCGCAGTGGACGGAAGCGAAAACCGTGACCTTCGACGTCCAAGGCGGCAGCGAGATCGCCGCACAACAGGTGCAAACAGGGAAATCGGCCGTACGACCGGAAAATCCTGAGCGCGTGGGATACGCGTTCGCGGGATGGTATACTAGCGCCGACACTTCGGGTAGCGAATACGATTTCACGGCTGCGGTGAACGATGATGTGACCTTGTATGCGAAGTGGACGCCGAACATGTACGCCGTGACCTTCGACTCGCAAGGCGGCAGCGCGGTCGATGCGCAACAGGTTGCGTACGGTGGTTACGCGACGCAACCTGCCACACCGACCCGTGACGGATACACGTTCGTCGGCTGGACCACGGATGCGGCCGGCACCACGCCGTACGGTTTCGGCATGCCCGTCACCGGCGGTATCACGCTGTATGCCAAGTGGGATGATGCGGGCGCGACGTACCATACCGTCACCATTCATTTGAATGACGGCGACGATTATTCGTCGGACCTGCCGCAGGATATGACGTTGTTCGTCAAGGAAGGGGAGAAGCTTACGATCCCCGATTCCGCTCCTTCCCGCGGTGGATATCGTTTCGCAGGATTGACCAGCGACGAACAGCGGAAGACGGACTATGATGCTGGCACCGCCGTAACCGCCGACATGACCTTGTATGCCAAGTGGGTCAAGACATGGACGGTCACCTTCGACACGGCCGGCGGCAGTGCCGTGAACAGCCAGACCGTGGACGATGGAGGAGTGGCCGTTGCGCCTGATCCGTCGCCGACACGCGACGACTGCCGGTTCACCGGCTGGCAGTATGACGGCAAAAGCTACGATTTCGGCTCGAAGGTGACCGGCGACATCACCCTGACCGCGCAGTGGGTGCGCACCGCGCACCAGTGGACCATAACCTTCGATCTGAACGGAGGGCATGCGCCCGCCGGCAAGGATGCGAAGACCCTGTACGCCGAGCGGAAAGTCTACGACGGTGATTCGCTGGTCTCGCCCACGGCGGACATCGCCAACGAGCCTCAGCTTGACGGCTACACCTTCGAAGGGTGGAGCACGGTGAAAGACGACGCGCTCGCAGTCAGCGTGGTCTCCTTTGATTCGTCCGGGAAATCGTTGATGCCCATCGATCGCGACGGCACGCTGTATGCGTTGTGGTCGCGGGAGAACAGGGTAGTGAAGCCGGAATCGTCCGGTTCGACGGGATCTTCGACGAGCTATTCCGGCGCGTATTCCGATTCCTACACGGGATTGAACGGGTTGGCAGCGTTCGATGCCATAGTGAGACAATCGGGCAAATTCTCGGGCACGAATTTCGGTTCCGTCGCCGAGGATTATGTGAAACCCAAGAGCGTTCGCTGAGTGTTGGAATCCAAGGGTGGGGTCGGCCTTCAGGTCGGCCCCCTTTTTCATGTACGGTGTATGGATTGTTGCGTCCGGATCATTGGATCGTTCGTTGTTCGTGGCGTTTGAAGCCGGGTGAAACCGTATTCGCACATGAACGCGGCAAGGAATGTCCACTAGTTGAGCGTTTTAAGTCCACGTGCTGATTCGTTGACTAGAGTCGCGTGCTATGAGTGATTCTGCAAAGAAGTACACCATCGCCGTCATTCCGGGCGATGGCATTGGCAAGGAAGTGACTCCGTGGGCCCAGAAGGCTCTGGAGAAGGCGGCCGAAGGCGTCGCCGAATTCGATTACGAGCATTTCGACCTCGGTGCCGAACGCTATCTGCGTGACGGCGCGATCCTCCCCGAGGAGGAAGAGGACCGTATCAAGAAGACCGATGCGATTCTGCTGGGCGCCGTCGGCGACCCGCGTATCAAGGCCGGCATCCTGGAACGCGGCCTGCTGCTCAAGCTCCGCTTCGACCTGGACCAGTACGTGAACCTGCGTCCGTCCAAGCTGTACAAGGGTGTCACGTCGCCGCTCGCCAACCCGGGCGACATCGACTTCGTCGTCGTGCGTGAAGGCACCGAAGGCCTGTACTGCGGCGCCGGCGGAGCCGTCCGCCGTGGCACCCCGAACGAAGTCGCCACCGAAGTGTCCATCAACACCGCCTACGGTGTGGAACGCGTGGTGCGTTACGCCTTCCAGCTGGCCATGAAGCGCAAGAAGCACGTGACTCTCGTGCACAAGAAGAACGTGCTGGTCAACGCCGGCGACATGTGGCAGCGCATCGTCAACAAGGTGGCCGAGGAATATCCGGAAGTCTCTCACGATTACCTGCACATCGACGCGACCACCATCTTCATGGTGACCAACCCGTCCCGCTTCGACGTGATCCTCACCGACAACCTGTTCGGCGACATCATCACCGACGAGGCAGGCGCCGTGGTCGGTGGCGTCGGCTATTCCGCTTCGGGCTGCATCAACGCGTCCAATGAGTATCCGTCCATGTTCGAGCCGATCCACGGTTCCGCTCCGGACATCGCCGGCCAGAACAAGGCCAACCCGACCGCCGCCATCCTGTCCTCCGCCATGCTGCTGCGCCACCTCGGCTTCGACGATGCCGCGGCCAAGATCGATGCCGCCGTCGAAGCGGACATCGAAGAGCTTGGCTCCACCACGCGCACCACCGACGAGGTGGGACGCGACATCCTGGCCCGCATGTGATTGGCATTCGCTGACATTCCATTTGGATGTTCCATTTGGTGAGACGCCCGCCGAAACAAGGTTTTCCTTGGAACGGTGGGCGTCTTCGCATAATCAGGGGATTTTTCAGGTGTTTTTCGGGGTTCGTGCCAGTGGTAAACGCCCGATGACGGGCAAACCTTGGGATATTGTTGAGGCATGAGTGATAACAACGCCGATTTCAATGGTGCCGGTCAAGTCAACAATCCAACGTCGGATAACGCAGCCCAGGCCGACTACAACCAACCGTACATTCCACAACAGAACGATGCGCAGATGAACCATCCGGAGTCGCAGCCGGAAACCCCCGCATACGATCAGAACTCCGCCGCATACACTCAGCCCGCTCAGCCGGCCGAGCCTGCCGTTCCGGCGTACGATCCGAACGCTTCCGCATACAGCCAGTATGGCCAGGCCGCTCAGCCGTCATACGGTCAGCCGGCGACTCCGGCCCCGGCATACGGTACGGCTCCCGTCTATACCCAGCCGGCTCAGCCGGCCACGCCCGCTGCTCCGGTATATGATCCGAACGCCGCATCGTACAACCAGTACGGTCAGTATGGCCAGCCGTCCCAGCCTGCCCAATCTGCGCAGCCGTCGTACGGTCAGCCGGCAGCCCCGGCGTATGACCCCAACAACGCTTACGCCCAGCCGGATTACAACCAAGCGAACTACGGACAGCAGGGCTACGCGGCCCCGTCTTACAACCAATCCGCCTACACCCAGCCTGCCTACGCGCAGCAGCCGGCATACGGCCAGCCCGTCGCACCGGCCGGATACGCCCAGAAGTCGAAACTGGCAGCCGGTCTGCTTGGCATCTTCCTGGGCTGCTTCGGCGTGCACAACTTCTACTTGGGCAACACCGGCAAGGCCGTGGCACAGCTGCTGCTGACCGTCATCGGCTGGATTCTCATCATCGGCCCAGCCGTCGCAGGCATCTGGGGACTGGTGGAAGGCATCCTGATTCTGTGCTCCCACTACGGCTCGCAATGGCACCGTGACGCTCAAGGCGTCGAACTGCAGGATTGATGACTCGAGGACTTTACAAACAGCCGGGCGGCAAACTCGTTGGAGTGACTGTCCGGCTTTCTCATGCCGATCCGGATTGTACCGATTCGGATTACGCCGATTCGGACTATATTGATTCGGCTCATACGAATGCCGTGAAAACGGTTCCATACGCTGGGCCGGCTGCATCATCGACTGTTATCGAATGCCATATCGACGGCGATTTCTTCCTCGACGGGGACGATGCCGGAACGCGGAATCTCTTGCATTCCATGGAATGTGCGCTGGAACAGTGCGCGGCCCGTTGCCTCAGCGGTTCGATGGTTTCCGAACGTGACGTGACCGCCGCCGTCGAACGGACGATGCTGCACCATCCGGACGTGCGCATCGTCGGCATGGGCGCGCGTGGCATCGCCATCGCCTTTCAACGTGCGATTGACGGCATCGATGGCGCCGATGGCATTGCCGGTATCGGCGGTAATGATGTTACGAAAGTGGAACCACGCGACGACCTGCGCATTCGGCGGCATACCAGCCCAATGGAAACCGCAGAAACCGCGGAAATCGCAAAAAACATTGAAAACGCTGGAACCGCGGAAAGCGACGAAAACGCTGGAACCGTTGGAACCGGCGAAATCGCCGAAACCGGCAATTGGGCGGAATACGCGCGACGCTGGCACGCACTCAAACCGAACATCGTGCACGACGACCCCCGCAAACCGCAGGAACAAATGGACCTCGACGTCGAATGGGCACGCGAAGTGGCTGCCGGAACCCGCGAACCCACCCTGCGTTTCTGGGAATGGGCCGAGCCGGCCGTGGTCATCGGCAGATTCCAGTCGCTCGAAGACGAAGTCAACGTGCACACCGCGCAAGACGAAGGATTCCACATAGTCCGCCGCTGCACCGGCGGGGGAGCGATGTTCATCGAACCAGGCAACACCATCACCTACTCGCTGTACGCGCCACTCGACTTCGCCCACGGCATGAGCGTCGAGGAATCCTACGAACTCTGCGACTACTGGCTCGTCGAAGCGTTACGCGCCCTCGGCCTCAACGTACGATTCGCCGGACTCAACGACATCGCCACACAATACGGCAAACTCGGCGGCGCCGCGCAACGCCGGTTCGCGCCCACCCACGGCGGACCCGGCGCGATTCTGCACCACGTCACGCTCGCCTACGACATCGACGCGGAAAAGATGACCCGCGTGTTGAACATCTCACGAGAGAAAATGTCCGACAAAGCGGTGAAATCAGCGGCAAAACATGTCGATCCCATGCGCTCTCAAACCGGCATGGGCCGAGACGAGGTAGTGGCGCGACTGGTCGACGCCGCCGTTCGAGTTACAATGTAGCCCGAATGGTCGATGGTGCCCGACTTAACGAGCGTTGGCATGGATGTCGACAACGGAAAACGCAGAAGCACGTCGGAACGGAGGCACGTCGATGGTCACCCCGAATGGAACCAACGGAATCAATGGTTTTGGTGGTTTCGACGATGAGCGTGAGACGTTGCTGCACACCGCGCTGTTCAAGCAGGTTTCGTCCGAAGAAGCCCGGGAACTGCTGCCGTATCTGCAGCATGCCGAATACGACAAGGGCGATTTCATCTTCCGCGAGGGAGACACCGACCATCGCATGTATCTGCTGGAGGAAGGCCGCGTCAAACTGACCAGACAATCCTCCGACAAGCGTGTGCAGCTGCTGAGCATCCACGCGTACGGCGAAGTGTTGGGTGAGATTCCGGTGTTCGATCCGCATGGCGGACCGCGTACCGCTTCGGCGGTGGCGATGACCAACGGCACGCGTGTGGTCTGGCTGGAACATGACGCGCTGTTCGACTGGCTCGACGAACATCCGCGCGTGGCCGTGGACATGCTGCAGGTATTGGCGCACCGCATGCGCAGCAACAACGAACGCATCTGCGATCTGGTGTTCATGGACGTTCCCGGACGACTCGCCAAAACACTGCTCAATCTGGCATCACGATTCGGCGAACCGGTCGAAGCCGGCCTGAAGGTGCCGCACGATCTGACACAGGAGGAGATGGCGCAGCTCGTCGGATCCTCACGCGAAACGGTGAACAAGGCGTTGATGGATTTCGCTAACCGCGGATGGATCGCCAGGGAAGGCCGGTCCATCATCATCTACCAGCCGGGCATGCTGATTCGCCGATCAAGACGATGACATTCGGCTGGTTTTCGGCTGATTTCCAACTTTTCCTAAGAAATTGTCTGTTTTGTGAGAAACCCGTGACGGCTTCCGGCACATGCGTTGGCGGGCATGTGTTTAGTAGACCCGCCACTTTAGAATGGGCGTCATGCCCAAGAAGAAGACCCTTACCGTTCAACGTGTGCTCGCATTGGTAATCGCATACATCACGTTATGCGTGGGCGGCGGCGTTGTGACGAGTATTTTCTTTATGCCCGCTGTGTTCGCCGCCAATAACGCGGCCAAAGCCGTCATTCCGTCCCTTGCGGTCGAAGGCATCGATTTCGATGTGACCTCGCTTCCGCAACGCTCGACGATGTATTTCAACGACGGCAAGACCGCTTTCGCGGAATTCTATACGCAGAACCGCGAGGTCGTGCCGCTGAAGAAAATCTCCAAAGCCATGCAGCAGGCCGTCGTGGCCCGTGAAGACAAGCGCTTCTTCGAACATACCGGCGTGGACGTGCAGGGCGTGTTCCGAGCGTTCTTCCAAACCTACGTCAGAGGCGGCGACCAGCAGGGCGGTTCCACGCTGACGCAGCAGTACGTCAAGAACGTGCTGTCCACCCAAGCCCGTGAAGACGACGATCCGATCGCCGAATACCATGCGACGGAAGACACCGTGGCACGCAAGCTGCGCGAGATGCTGATCTCGGTGCAGATCGAAAAGAAATACTCCAAAGCCGAGATTCTGCAGGGCTACCTCAACATCGCGCAGTTCGGCCGCAACAACCTGTGCGGCGTGGAAATGGCCGCCAAACGCTACTTCAATGTCTCCGCTTCGGAACTGAACGTCATCCAGGCGGCGACCATCGCGGCAATCACCAAGAATCCGCAGAACTTCGATCCTTCCGTGGAAGCTAACCAGAAGGAAGCCGAACATCAGCGCAACATCGTGCTGCAGCTGATGCACGACCAGGGCTACATCACCTCCGAAAAGGAATTCAAAGACGCCATCAACACGCCGTTGAAGGATACGCTGAACCTGCAGGACGTGAGCTCCGGATGCCAGTCGGCCATTGAAAACACCGGCTTCTTCTGCTCGTACGTGGTCAACCAGATCCTGAAGAACAAGGCGTTCGGCAAGGACGACGAGGCTCGCGAGAAGCTGCTGAAGGAAGGCGGTCTGAAGATCGTCACCACGCTCGACCGCAACGCCAACAACGCGGCCATGCAGGCGGCGAACAGCACCGTGCCGGCCACCGACCCGTCCGGATTCGAAGTGATGATAGCGGCCGTGAAGCCGGGCACCGGCGAAATCCTGTCGTTCGGCATCAACCGAACCTACGACGCCACGGATGACGCCCGAACGGACGAGACCAAGACCTCCATGAACTACATGGTCGACCAAGAGGACGGCGGCGGCATGGGCTTCAACGTCGGCTCCACCTGGAAGCCCATCAACATGGTGGCGTGGATGCAGAAAGGCCACTCCATCAACGAGTCGCTCGTCACATCCACCGTCTACGACACGTCGAAGTTCAACTGCAACGGCTACGGTTTCGTCGGCCCGTGGAGGGTGCAGAATTCCGGCGGCGGCACCACCTCTCCGGAAAGCCCGCTGCAGGGTCTGATCAAGTCGCACAACACCACGCAGGCCTCGATGGCGTCGAACATCGGCCTGTGCGCGATCGCCGACGCGGCCAAGGAGATGGGCTACCACAACGCCATCTCCAACGCGTCCGACATCTACTCCGCTAACTCGTTCCAGCCGCCAATGACCATCGGTACGGTGCAGGCGTCGCCGTTGACCATGGCCAACGTGTACGCCACCATGGGCGCCAACGGCGTGGAATGCACTCCGATCGCCATCACCAAGGTGGTCGACCGCAGTGGCAGCAAGGTGAAAGTGCCGTCCGCGAACTGCCATCAGGCCATCGACCCGGACATCGCGCAGACCGTGTCCTACGCGCTGAACCAAGGTGTCGTGCAGCCTGGCGGCGAAGCGTCGACCACGCAGCTCGACAACAATCGCAAGACCTTCGCCAAGACCGGCACCAACGAGAACACGGTGATGACCACCGCAGGCTTCGTGCCGAACCAGGTCGCGGCGTTCGTCGCGGTCGCCGACGCGCAGGACCCGATCAACAACACCTTCGACAACAAGACCATCAACGGCGTGTACCGCCCGTCTTGGTACGGCATGTACATCGCAACGCCGGCGTGGAAGCAGTTCATGAACACGTATCTTGCCGCCATCAACGCGCCGATCGACAACGATTACGGAAAGGGTGCCGACAAGTACACGGTTTCGAAGGGCGCCACCAGAACATACAACCAGTACCAATACCAGCGCCAGCAGAACAGTCAGCAGCAAAGCCAGCAGCAGACCAACCAAGGCCAGCAGCAGCAATCGCAGCAACAGCCTGCCGAGCAGCAAAGCGGTCAGCAGCATCAATAGTTGCGATTGTCGGCTATTCATGCCGACTGCCCGCATTGACTGACCGCACTGACTGTCCACGTCACCGGAGCGTAAATCGCATGGCAAAGTGAACAGTCCATGAACGCCCGCCCCAACCGGCGGGCGTTCTGCTTACAATGCAATCGGTACCATGCCCGTCGCGTGGGAACGCGGTGCGGATATCGACGATTCAGGCGATACCAACGATTCATAAGAGAGATGACAATGAGCGAAGACAAGAAGAACGGCAAGCAGAACAAGACGGTCAAACCGTTCGATCCGATGACGTTGCGTGGCGTCACCGTGCGCAACCGCATCTGGCTGCCGCCAATGGACACGTATTCCGCATTGGCGCAGGACGGCAAGCCCACGCCGTTCCACTACCAGCATTACGTTTCGCGTGCGATGGGCGGCTTCGGCATGATCATCATGGAAGCGACCGCCGTCGCGCCGGAAGGCCGCATTTCGCCGTGCGATCTGGGATTGTGGGATGACGGACAGATGGATGCGTGGCGTTGGATCGTGGCCGACGCGAAGGCAGCGGGTGCCACGATGGCGGTGCAGCTCAACCACGCCGGACGCAAGGGTTCCACCGGCTGCCACGCGATCGGTTTCGATGGACAGAGCGTGCCGGAAGAGCAAGGCGGATGGCGGACGGTTTGCCCAAGCGCCAACGCATACGGTTCCCTGGCTCGTCCGCGCGCGCTGAGCGTCGATGAGATCCACACCATCGTGGACCAGTTCCGCGACGCCGCCTGGCGTGCCATGAACATCGGCTTCGACGCGGTGGAAGTCCATGCCGCGCACGGCTACTTGCTGTCGCAGTTCCTCGACCCGCTCATCAACGAGCGTGACGACGAGTACGGTGGATCGTTCGACAATCGCGTCCGCATGCTGGTCGAAGTCGTGGATGCGATTCGTTCCGTCGTGCCCGACACCATGCCGGTGCTGGTGCGCGTCTCCGCCACCGACTGGGCCGCAGGCGGTTGGGACCTTGACCAGACCGTCGAACTGGCTAAGATTCTGAAGGCCCACGGCGTGGACCTGATTGACGTGTCCACAGGCGGATTGATTCCCGACGTGACCATTCCGGTGAAGCCCGACTACCAAGTGCCGTTCGCCGAACAGGTGCGCAGTCGCGCGGGCATTCCCACCACCGCAGTCGGGCTCATCACCAAGCCGAAGCAGGCGAAGAAGATTCTGAAGTCGGGCGCCGCCGACGCCGTGGAAATCGGCCGCGCTGCACTGCGCGACCCGTATTGGCCGCTCCGTGCCGCCCACAAACTGGACGTGCCGGTCGAGGAAGCCCCCTACCAGCCGCCA
>OBZM01000158.1_pt1 | contig 19877 bp, 24 predicted proteins | sample 1476941 | NCBI WGS metagenome assembly OBZM01 (sample SAMEA2580243, study PRJEB22360) | human gut metagenome | biome: human gut; feature: human-associated habitat; material: faeces | place: Denmark | collected 2008/2010
GCGGTCTCAACCTTGGCAAGGTTGCGCTTTACCAACTAAGCTATGTCCGCATGTTTTCCACCTTGGTGGGCAACGAGTTGAAAATATACAGGAGCGTCCGCCATCGCGCAAGCCCGGCGTGTCGCGTTTTTGCGGCGCCGGACTCGCGGCAGCTCCGCACGACGGTCAGACATAGTCGTACGGCATGCGCTTTTTAACGCGCCAGAACACGATAAGCGCGATGCCGAGCAGCAGCGCGTAGAAGCCACGGTCCGTCCACAATCCGTAGACCGCGCAATACAACACCAACGCGCGTAACGTATAGAACACGATCCTGCGCATGTCGGAACGCTCCCTGGTCTCCACCGTCATGCGCGTGAAACCGCCGCCCAACGTGCGGCCGGCGCGCCTCCACGGAATGATCCCTTCGAACAGGACGAACATGACGATGGTGGCCACGGCGGAGACGGCCGCATTGACGTTGTTCGCGCGGTTCACATCGAACAGCACGCCAACCAGATAGATAAGCGCCGTGACGGACAGCGACGCCGTTTCGACAAGGAACAGGTCGATCGCGAGCGCCACGCAGCGGCGCACGAAGCCTGGCTCGGTGGTGATGGCGTCTTCGTCGATGCGCTGTTGGGGTAGGAAGTGGGTGACAATGCTTCCCATGGCGTAGCCGAGTATGCCGCCGAGGGTGTTGGTGATGAGGTCGTCGACGTCGAATAGGCGGTAGGCGCATGGATAGATGCCCCAGATGCCGGTCAGCTGGGTGGTTTCGATGAGCAGCGAGGTGAGGAACATGGCCGGCAACGCCGTGGCGAATTTCCAGCGGAAGACGCGTTTCATGAAGTAGCCGAGCGGTAGGAAGAACACGACGTTCATGGCCAGTTGCATGACGCCTGTGATGCCGTCGGTTCGGATGTCGTGGATGAATTCGAATGGGTTGAGTTGTGGCCTGAGATGGTGGGCGGCGCAGTAGGTGGCCGGGTTTTCTGGCATTGGGTACATGGTGAAGCATGCGAGCGCGATGAGGTAGAGCACCACGAGATATGCGGTCAGTGCGGAGGTGAAGCGTAGCCGGTTGTCGCGGTGGTAGAGCAGTGCGAGCACGGGCAGGGTGAGTAGGAGTGAGAGGAATGGCCAGATTGCGATGGCGAGCGCGAATGGCTTGCTGAAGTAGAGGACGTATGACATGGCCGGTTTCCTTTGCTGGGCATGTGGGATGCGCGTGGTGTGTGCGTGGGTTTCGTTTCCGTTGTTGGTTCAACGGTAGTACGGCTGGTCGTGTCCGTGGCATCGTCCGTCGTATTCATTCCTTGGCGTAAATGTTGGGGTGACTCATCCTCTGGTATGAGATGGCCCGGCGTGTTTCTTCGTGTCTTTTTCCTCTTGCTTTTTCCGTTGGATTGCTTGGCGTCTGATCCGCGCGGAACCGATTTCGGACATCGTCTTCGCCGTCACCGCGGGAATCCTGTTCATGGCGTTCACGCCGAAACTGCTCAGCGAATAACGGAAGCTCCCGCCTTCCACGCGGAAGGCGTGAAAGGCGGGAGCTCTTATGGGAAGACTAAGGCGGATTTTAAATCCGAGGAATAGTCACCTTTTTGGCACCGGTCATGTAATGCCAGAGATCTTCCGTCCCCGGAATAAGGTCATGCAGAACGCCTGATGTTTTTTCGACCGCTACGCTCGGTGTGCCCGGCACCGGATGGTCATCTGTTGAAGACGCGAAATCGAGTCCGATGATCCACGCATCGGCACTCTCCGCGGCACCAATCGCCTTCATTCCAGGATATTCGGCGAGAACGAGATTGATGGCATCGGCCAATATCATCTGACCCTCCTTGCAGCATTCCAGTACTGATTCGTCGGATTCGGCTTTATACGCTTTATACGCGTCAAAACGTCACCGTCCATATTCAAATACCATGAGTCGTTTGCCGATCTCGTTTGCGGAGCGGGGGAATCATTCCCCTGTTTGACGCGTTCCATCGTAGTATCCGTTGAAGGGCGTTCTTGTTGGTCTTGGTATCCATTCCTCTTATCACGTTTCCGCTGTATGCTTTAGGGAAAGCTGTTATATGGGAGGATCATGCGGACCACGAAAAGCAAGAAACCCATCACCGTCGCATCGGTATGCGTCGCCGCCGTGGCATGCGCTGTCGGCGCGTACCGGTTCGTCTACCTGCCACTCCGGCCTGCCGATGTCAGTCATGCTCGGATCAGCATCAACGCGACGGGCAAGTTCGACAAGTCCCAGATCGACGGCGCGGTGAAGGCGGACCTTGCCAGGCTGAAATCCTGGAACGGCTGCCGCGTGGATGCCGTCCGATATGACGCAAAGCGTTCAGCCACGCTGCTTGCAGCCGAACACGACGTCACGGCTTCCGGTGGCAGTTCTTCGATTTCCACGGCCATTGACGAATACGGGATGGACAATGTGATTTACCTCTCCAATGACATCTCCTGCCATGCCGGCTCGCAGAACTCGTCCCAAGATGGCTGGGGAAGCTGGTACGCGTGGAATCCCGGTTCCGCGCGGGCGGAACACGGATGGATCTTCATCGACGAGGGATATTAAAAAGTTCAACGGAATACCGTGCACCATGCCATGATGTCGAAACCATACGATGACGATTGGCTTTAGTACAGCATTGATAAAAAGCGGGCCTACGCGTCCTGATCACGCGGAACGCAAACCCGCTTTCGATGGCATAGTCATCGCTTGGCTTATCTGACTACTTGGTCGAGGAACCACTCGTCATGGCTGGCCGATTTTCCATCCGTTGCGTTCGCGAGCGTATGTGCTTTGCACGGATTGATGCCGCTATACCCGTGCGGACCTGCAGTCGTGCGACTCCGGCCAATCAGTCAAGGATGATGCCGGCTTCACTCATCTGCCGACGTGCTGCGATACCGAGTTCCTCATTGACCGGTTCGGTCAGGTTTTCGATGACATGCACTTCGAAACCCAGCTTCTTCGCGTCGAGAGCGGTCTCCTTGACGCAATGCGATTCGGCCAGTCCGACCACATCGACCCGTGTGATGCCCGCGGTCTTCAACCCGTTGGCGAGTGTCCTGCCCGCGGCCATGGCGGTGGAGACTTCCTCACGGGTGGGAATGCGGTCGGTGTTGTCCTCAAAGCCTTCGAAGCCGGAATATGAGGGGGAATACTGGCCCTTCTTGAAATGATGTTCGATGTTCAATGCGGCGATGGCGGGATGCAGTTCGGCATTGGCGGTTCCGGCCTTGCCGTGCACCGGCCAGGTATCCACGAAATCAGGATGTTCGGACCAGTGGGTTCCCGGCTCGATATGCCAGTCCTGCGTGGTCGCGATATATGCGTATTCGCTCCGACGCGCGTTCACATAATCCGCAATACGTTCGGCGACCGCATTGCCTCCCTGCACGCCCAGTTCGCCTCCTTCGCAGAATGTTGGCTGCACATCCACCACAATCAAAGCCTTTGCCATGCTTCTTCCCTCCTGAAAGGTTCCGAAACCACTGTAGCGAATCGATCACGTGATTGGATAATTCGTTTCATCCACAACGTCGTCGTGATATATGCGCCTTTCCCCACGGCCCATCCTATAATCTGAAGAGACGATGGCACGTAGGAAAATATGAGACCGGTGGAGCCGTTGCGCGTATCGAGCTATGCCACCGGTCCGTAGGTCGGTTCTGCCGGATATGGAAGTGTGGTTTTGTTAAAAAGCATGGATGATCTGATTGTGTCGGGGCTGCGCATCGATTGGAATATGCTGACTGATTCATACGTCAGTCGAATTCCCTCATTGCGTTCGATTGACGAACTTGAATTCCACAAGAATGTCACCTTTCTGGTAGGCGAGAACGGTAGCGGCAAATCAACCTTGCTGGAAGGCATCGCCGTCGCCTGCGGCTTCAACGCGGAAGGCGGCACGCGCAACTACCGTTTCAGCACATACGATGACACGTCGGATCTCGCCAAGGCGATGACGATATACCGGCAGTATGCGATCGGCCCATCAAGCTTCTTCCTGCGTGCGGAAAGTTTTTTCACGCTGGCGACACAGGCTCGTGAATACAGTCGCGGATATGGCGACATGTCCCGTTTGCACGAGATATCGCATGGCGAAGGATTCCTGGAGATACTCCTGTCCCACACGGGAAAGGGTCTCTATCTTATGGACGAACCCGAATCCGCGCTCTCGACACAGCGGCAATTAACTCTGCTGGAGCACATGTACCGAATGGCAAACGACGGATCGCAATTCATCATCGCAACCCATTCGCCGATTCTGCTCGGTCTGCCGGATGCGGAAATCCTGTCATTCGACGAAAACGGCGTCCATCCCTGCGATTATGAGGATACGGACAGCTATCAAATCACCAGGGTCTTCATCAACCACCGCGAATCACTGCTCCGGCATCTGCTTGGAAATGAAACGTGAGATGAGGTGAAACGGTTGCGGGTGTTCGCTATGATGTTCGATTGGCGTTTGAAGGAACATGAAAGACTAGAGGTATCACGGCATGGCGATTGAGGCGCAGGGACTTGAGATTCAGATCGGCGCGCGCACGTTGCTGCATCCCACCAACTTCCACGTTGCCAAGGGAGACAAGATCGGTCTGGTCGGCCGCAACGGCGCCGGCAAGACCACGCTGACCCGTGTGATCACCGGCGATATGCTGCCGACCGCCGGCAAGGTACGTGTCTCCGGCAAACTCGGCTATCTGCCACAGGACACGCATGCCGCAGACCCGGAGCAGACCGCACTGGACCGCATGATGAGCGCGCGCGACATCGCTTCGATCATCAAACGCATACGCAAGGCCGAAAAGGAAATGACCGATCCGGATCCGGATGTCATGACCAAGGCGATGAACCGCTACGACAAGGCCATGCAGGATTTCGAAAAGGCCGGCGGCTATGCCGCACAGTCCGAAGCGACCGCCATGGCGGCCAGTCTCGGCCTGCCACAGGAAGTGATGGGCCAGCAGCTGGGTACGCTTTCCGGCGGTCAACGCCGTCGTATCGAACTGGCCCGCATCCTGTTCTCCGACGCGGACACGCTGATCCTTGACGAGCCGACCAACCATTTGGACGCGGATTCCATCGAATGGCTGCGCGGCTATCTGAAAAAATACGAGGGCGGTTTCCTGGTCATCTCCCACTCCACCGAACTGCTTGACGAAGTGGTGAACAAGGTCTGGCATTTGGATGCGCAGCTCGGTCAGATCGACATGTATTCTCTCGGTTGGAAGGCATACCTGCACCAGCGCGTGGTCGACGAGGAACGTCGCCGCCGCGAACGCGAGGTCGCCGAGAAGAAGGCCGAACGTCTGATGCAGCAGGGCATCCGTCTGCACGCGAAAGCCACCAAGGCCGTGGCCGCGCAGAACATGATGCGTCGCGCGGAGAAACTGCTGGAGAACACGTCCGAAGCACAGAAGAAGGAGAAGGTGGCGGACATCCGCTTCCCGGAACCGGCGCCCTGCGGCCGCACGCCGATCATGGCAAAGGACATCTCCAAGGCCTACGGTTCGAACATCGTGTTCGCCGGCGTGAACCTGGCCATCGACAAGGGCTCCCGCGTGGTCATCCTCGGATACAACGGCGCGGGCAAGACCACCACCCTGCGTCTGCTCGCCCACCTGGAGGATCCCGACACCGGATCCGTGGAGTACGGGCACGGCTGCAAGATCGGCTATTTCGCACAGGAACACGACACATTGGACCTTGACGCCACCGTGTTGCAGAATCTGATTCACGTGGCACCGGAACTTGACGACACACAGGCACGTTCCATCCTTGGGTCGTTCCTGTTCTCCGGCGATGACGCGCTGAAACCGGCACGAGTGCTTTCCGGCGGCGAGAAGACCCGTCTGGCGTTGGCCACGCTGGTGACGAGCCGCGCGAACGTGCTACTGCTTGATGAACCGACCAACAATCTGGATCCGGCGTCCCGCGACGAGATTCTGAAGGCCATCGCCAAATACGAGGGCGCGATTGTGCTGGTCACCCACGACGAGGGCGCGGTCGAGGCGTTGAATCCGGAACGCGTGCTGCTCATGCCCGACGGCGACGAGGACCTGTGGAACGACTCCTACCTGGATCTGGTGGCCGAGGAATAATCCCACTTCCACCATTTCCGACACGCATATGGGAAAGCCCGGACGAATCAGATCGTCCGGACTTTCCCATATTGAACGGTTCCTGTTACGCGGGAACCGGTTACGCGTGCACGTGTTTGGCGCTGTAGATGTCCGGCTCGACGTAGATCTCGAAACTGTACCATGGCAGTGCGGTACGCACGGCCTTCTCGATCTTGTCGACGGTTTCCACGTCATAGTCACGGTCGAGCTTGCTGGTCTGCACTTTGACGCACAGGAGGATGTCGTCCTCAGACATATGCACGGTCTGCATGTTCAGCAATCGTTCGACGCCCGGCGTGGTGGTAACCGCCTCGACGATCTTCCCGCGCGTATCGGAATCCACGGCCTCGCCGATGAGCAGCGAACCGGATTTGAACGCGAGAAACAGCGAACCGACGATCAGCACCAGACCGACCATGAGACCACCCAACGCATCAAAAATCTCATCGTCGAGCAGAATCGCAAGACCAATGCCGAGACCTGCGAACGCCAAACCGATCAAAGCGAGCGTATCCTCCATGATCACCGAAGCCAATTCGGCGGACTTGGTGTGCCTCCAGAAACGGAACACGCCCATATGCTTCGTGTTCGTGCGTTCCATACGCTCGTTGGCCTCCTTGATGCTCTGATGCAGTCCATATCCTTCGAGGCATGCGCTGATGACGACCACGATGAACGCGACGAGCAGTTCCATTCGGTTCACGTCACGTAGCATAGGGTCGCCGGCGATCGCAATAAGCTTCTTCACGGCCTCGGACGTCGAGAAGAATCCACCGACGAAGAACAGCAGCGTGGCCACGACGAACGAAGCAAGATATTTGGCGCGATACAGGCCGAACGGATGGTCGCCGTCCGTCTTGCGCTTGGAGAAACGTCCACCCACCATCAATACGATTTCGTTGGAGCAATCCGCGATGGAATGCACCGACTCGGAAAGCATGGCGGACGATCCGGTGAAGAACGCCGCGAGCAGCTTCGCGATGGCGACACCGATGTTCGCACCCAACGCCGCCTTGACGGCCGCGCCCTGATGTTCGGCTTGACGCACCTCCCCCATGTTGTTCGTGGTCGTACTGTCGCCTGCGGGATCGCGCGATTCGCTCATTGCCTTCCATTCTCGAATGTGTAACGGATAACATCATCCATTCAAGCACGAATACTGGCCGAGAAGCCGTATGCGCCCGTGTTTCGGGACGTGCGTGTAACCTTCACTAGGTATTTGTCGCTTTCCCAAAAAAAGGGGTATTCAATGGCATACTCGCATAACGCGCCGTTCCGCGCCGACGTGGTCGGCTCCTATCTCCGCCCGGCCGAGCTCAAGGCCGCGCGTGAGGATTTCGCCGCCGGCAAAATCGATGCCGCAGCGCTCAAGGCGGTCGAGGACAAGGCCATCACCGAACTCGTCGCCAAGCAGAAGGCCGCCGGCCTGCATGTGATCACCGACGGCGAATTCCGCCGCGGCTGGTGGCATTTCGACTTCATGTGGGGCTTCAACGGCGTGGACCATGCCGCCGCAGCCCACCGCGTCGCCTTCCCCGACGAGGGGACCCCGGCCGACACCGCCACCGTGACCGGAAGGATCTCCGGCGAGAACCATCCGTTCGTCGAACATTTCAAGTTCGTCAAGCAGTTCGAGGACGAGAACACCGTGGCCCGCCAGACCATGCCCTCCCCCGCGCAGACCCGCTTCGTGCTCACCGGCAACGCGGCCGCCTACCCGTATGACGAGTTCTACAAGAACGACGACGAGCTGACCGCCGACATCGTCGCCGCCTACCGCCAGGTCATCGCCGACCTGTATGCCGCCGGCTGCCGCAACGTGCAGTTCGACGACTGCACCTGGACCCGCCTGTGCGATGCGAGCGTACGCGAACGTCTCGGCTGGAGCGACGAGGACGCGCTACGCCTGCAGCAGGAGAACCTCGACGTCATCAACGCCGTGATCGCCGACCAGCCGGACGACCTGGTCATCAACACCCACGTGTGCCGCGGCAACTTCCACTCCACCTGGCTTTCCTCCGGAGGCTACGCGCCGGTCGCGGCCAAACTGTTCGGCGAGGAGAACGTGGACGCCTACTACCTCGAGTTCGACGACGACCGTTCCGGCGATTTCGCGCCGCTCGCCGAAGTCTCCGGCGACAAGAAGGTCGTGCTCGGCCTGATCACCTCCAAGAAGCCCGACCTTGAGGATCCGGACACCATCAAGGCCCGCATCCAGGAAGCCGCCCAGTACATTCCGCTCGACCGCCTGTGCCTGTCCACCCAGTGCGGCTTCGCCTCCACCCAGGAAGGCAACAAGCTCACCGAAGACCAGCAGTGGGCCAAGATCGCACTCGTCCAATCCATCGCCAAGGACGTGTGGGGCGAGTAAACACAGCACGCCATCCACAATCAGCTATAAGGAAGGGCTATCCGTCTTGTTCGGCGGATAGCCCTTTGTTTGTTTGCCGGCGTTTTTAACGGGCAGGTCAGCCCTTCACAGCCTCATCGATGCAACGAATCGCGTTCAACGTACGCGGATAGCCGATATACGGCATGCACTGCGAGACCACCGCGATTAGAAACGCCTTCTCATTGCCGACGACCATATTCGCCTTGGCATGCGCCGTAAGCTGCGGTTCGCAACCACCCTGCGCGGCCAGGAAACACAACGTGACCATTTCGCGCTCGCGGGTGTCGAGTCCGCCGCGAGTGTAGTAGTCGCCGAAGCAGTTGTCGGCCAGCCACTTGTTGATGTGCCGGGTCTCCTCCGGTCCGGATTGCGCGAATCCGCGCATGTTCTCGCCGAAGATCTCGACCTGCTTGTCCTCTCCGGCCTGCGCGCGGGTCTCCGACGTGGTCGTGCCCTGCGGCTCCAGCGGCAGATGCACGTTCGCGGCTCCAAGGAAAACGTTGAGCTTCTTCAGGAACGGCAGGGTTCTCCCGAATCCGCAGTATGCGGTGGCTTGGTAGATCATCTCCTTGATGGCCACGGACGTCAGTCCTGTCTCGTAGGCGACCGGCAGCATCATTTCGAACGCGTCGAGACCCTGGCAGCCGACCAGAGCCGCGAGGATCGCCAGGGAGCGGGTCTGGTCGTCCAGATCGGGATGGTTCGCGCCCGGCTCGTTCACCACTTCCCCGTAAGCGAAGTCGGAAAACAGCTTGACATATTCCGGATCGGTCTGCGACAGCGTCCTGTCGTTGTTCCAGAACGCGTTCATCTTCCTATGCAGTTCCTCGAACATGGCTTCCTTTCCATTCGATGTCTTCGCGCCGCATGCCGCGTTCATTCTATCGTCGGAAATGTTGCGTGCGGATAGCGGCCATCGTCGTCTGAATGTTCAGCGTGCGATCGCGCCCTTGCCGGGCTGTTTCTTGACGTTTTCGATGACGTCTTTGTTTTCCTCGAGAATTCGGTTGGCCTCATCCTCGTGTCCTTCGGCGATGGCGCGCCAATAGAGCGATTTGAGCGACACGTACGCCTGCTGGATGCGCAGGGCCTCGGCTTTCGCGGCCAGACGCAGCGATTGCGCGTCGAGCAGTTCGATCTGCCGTCGGGCGCCTTCCGGACCGTCGAAACGGTTCTTCAGGTATTCGCGCATCGATTCAAGCGGCATGCCCGTCGCCGCCAGGCATGCGATGGTGGTCAGCGATTCGATGTCCTTGTCCGAATAGACTCGGTGGCCTGAACTCGGATCGCGGGCGATCGGATCGATGATGCCGATCTGCTCGTAATAACGCAACGTCGATTCGGGCAGTCCGGAAATCATGGACGCCTCACGGATCGAATGCCAGGTGGTCGTCGTATTGCTCATACCCCGCACTCTAAAAACTTAAAGTGCTCGAAGTCCATATTCCGGCGTGTCGTATTGGTCCGACGTCAAACGGCATTGAGCGGGTAATGGAAGAGCCGGTATCCGAAAAGTGGATCTGTCGCACGACTCCATTTTCATGTCCTTTTCGGCAATCGTGCGGCTTTTTCGTCCGTCTGTATGGGAACCGACGGACGAAAAAGCCCACGCATGCTCAGGCGGCGGTGATCAGCTCCGAGGAATCCATGTCGAAATCGGCCATCGCGTAGGAGCGGATGGCGGGATCATCATACGTGTTCATGTAGTACGTGTTGGTCTTGGACGAATATCCGCTGGTGAACAGCGTGCGTTCGAACTGGCCGTTGCCCATCTTCGCCATGCCGTCAACCATCTGCACGGAACCAAGGGTGTGGAACAGGCGGGACACGTTGGCCGCCTCGCCTTCCTGCTGCGGATAATGCGTGTTGGCATAAGCCACACGCACGAAACGCGACGGGGAGCTCACATCGCCCGGAATGCCATGCATGCTCACACCCGCGCCCCAAGCGGACAGGGACGCTTTGCCCCACGTGGCCGGCTCGGCCATCTCGTTGCCGACGCACATGTAGTTGCGCAGATTCTCCATATGGAAACCGAACGTCGGCTGGTTGGTCAGCACGTCTACGTCGTCATGGTGCACATGCATGCCGTCCGCCATCTGTTCGACGACGATGCTGCGCTCGCTGTCGCCGATGATCCAATGCAGCAGCGACTCCTGCTGGCCGGGCACGATCTGGGAGACGAGGGTCACGTTCTTCAACGCCTCCTCGACTTCGTCGACGGAATCGAAATTGCGTGCCACCCACAGCGGGAATTCGAAGGTCGCGACGTTGTCGGTGCCTTCGACCGGCTCATGCACGAACTCCGCGTAGCCGGGGAAATTCAATCCCGCGATGGCCAGACCATGCTCGTTGGCGCAGTCGAAATACATCGGACGGTCGGCCATGACCACGCCCACGCCGATCACCGCGTTCGGCGTGGCTTTGCCGCTCGCGCCGAACACGTTGTCGTAGTGGTAGCCGCGTGGAGTGGACAGGATGCTTTCGCCGTATGAGAAGCTCCAGTCGAGGTTGCGGCCGAAATACATGTTTCCCTCTTCGTCGGAGAAACGAACGCCAGTGCACATGATGGACTTCCTTCCTTTGTTTGATTGACCCGGTGCGTTCATCATACGCATGGACGGCTGGACGAGCCACGGCTTCAGCCGACGGATAAACATGAAGGGTGGCCAAAAATGCCAAGAGTCGTTGAAAATGAAAAAATCCCCTTGTTTCCAAGGGGATTTTTCGAATGGCTCCTGCGACTGGGCTTGAACCAGTGACCGTCCGATTAACAGTTAGAAAGTCTGATAAAATATCCCTTGGAACGATTGGGCAAAACGGCTTCATTCCAACGGTTTAACCTCACTTGAGGGTCACTTGACCATCACTTGCGGGTCAAATGGAAGTCTGAGAATGTCTGAGAATATAGAGGCAAGGAGGTAATCATGGCACGCAAAGCAAGAAACGGCATCGTCTACCCGTACAAAGTCGAACGCAAAAAACACCTAGCTGACGGAAACGTAAAAATCTACACCAGCTACGAGTTCAAGGTCGATGGCAAAACATACAGCTGCAAAAAATACGTTGACGCCAACAAGCGACTGACGGAACTACTACAGGAACGGGCCAGATTCGGCAGCACCAACAACAGCTCCATCACACTCGGAGCATACGCCGAACAATGGCTCGAACGCAGGGAACGCGACGCAGACCCGAAGACTTTCGCCAACTATCGAACCATCGTCCGCAAGCATCTGCGCCCGTACCATTCGCAGAAAATGTCGAACCTGAACGCCGCAGTCTGCGACCGCATCGTAAATGGTCTTACCGTCGCGAAGACCATCGATGGTAAGAAAATGCACGTGAAGGCCAGTCTCAGTCTCCGCCGCCAGACGCACACCACGTTGAACCAGATTTGCAATGCCGCCGTAGCGGATAGGATTCTTCCCACAAATCCGATGGGTGGCGTTCCCACTCCGAAGGACAAGGACATCAGTCTTGCCGACGAACGCAAGAACGAAGCGCACGAGCGTACCGCATTCACCGACGATGAAGCCAAACGCATCCTCCAAGCCGCCAACGAGTTGGGCATCCGCAAGGGTGCGAGGGAATGGTTCAGGCTGTGCACCGGTATGCGCCCCGGCGAAATCTTGGGGGCTTCGCTCCAAGACCTCGAACTGACCACCACGGCAAACGGCATCCCCTACGGCGAATACACCGTCAACTGGAAACTGGAGGAGTTGAAGAAGGAGCACGGTTGCGGCGAACCAGACCGTAAAGGCGTGTACCCGTGCGGATACAAGCGTGGTGCCGCATGTCCGCAATGGAGGTGGCGTATTCCAGACGGCTTCGACATGATCGAGTTGCAAGGCCGCTGGTGTCTCACCCCGCCGAAATCGAAGCGTGGAAGGAAAGTGCCAATCATTCCCGCATTGGCGCAGACACTCGGAGCATACTTGGTGGATACCGCTGAAATACCGAACCCGCATGGACTCCTGTTCCGTCATGATGACGGCTCCCCTATCGAACCGGAAGAGGATATCGAACAGTTCCGCAAACTGTTGGAAGCGGCGGGAGTACCCAATGCGGAGCATAGGAGCCGTCACGAAACCCGTCATACCGTCGTTACCATCCTCATGTCAATGGGCGTGGATGTCGGACTGGTCGAGGAAATCGTGGGCCATTCCAGCCGTCTAATGGTCGAACACTACCGTCATGCCGGGTTGAAAGAACGGTTGGCCGCGATGGAAACGATGAACTCCGCATTAGACTTGAAGCAGATAGAACGGGCTGGCGAATAGAAGCCCTAAAACGCAGAAAAGCCCCTCCACCAGCAATGCTGAGAGAGGGGCGATGTTTAACCGAGTTTTCCGATGATCTGTTTTTCTTTATCGTTGAGAGGCCATATGGTCACGTCCTCCGCGGCCTTCAGTTCCGCGGCCTTCAGTTCCGCGGCCTTGGCTTCGCTCATCAGATAGCCGCCGCCGAAGATGGCCTTCTTCACGGCCTTCTGCGAAGCGAGCCTAGGCGTGAATGCCACGTCCGAAGCCTTGACACGGAACTCGACCTGCTTGCCAATCTTCATGAGCCTGCTCACGGTAAGCAGTTCACGTGGATACGAGTATTTCGGCGGATGCCTGCGCTGCTCTTTCCTGACGCGCTTCACGGTCTCGTCTATCGCGTTGGCCAGATCCGGCGCGGTGCGGATCAGGTCATCGCCGAAACTCGTCACGAAGCTGGTGTTGACCTGCGCGCCGTTCGCGTATTCGATGGCCGAATCCGTGACGATCATGTGCGCTCCGTTGCGTGACGTGCTGGAGAAGATCGTGAGACACGGCGCGAACAGGAAGAACGGAATTTGCTCCGTCCGATAGAACGTGCAGATCTTCGACAGGATGCTGAACGGCGGATTATCCACAACCACCGCACCGCCCGAATAGTCGAACCGCTCGTAGTCCCCGCCCGGATAGAACGGGCGCACCACCTTATCAGGGTCTATACCGTATTCCCGGCAAGCCCAGTCTTTTATCACCCCATACACTGCGGGGGGGGGTGTAGCAGTCATCCGTGGTCTTCTTCGGCTTGAATTTCTCCACGAACGACCCATAATCGTCAATCGTCTGCTGTCTGATGCCCATTTTGAAAGTCCTAAAAGCAAAGCCCCTCCTCCAAAATGGAGAAGGGGCAGATTTAAAAACAGGGTGTAAAAAATTCCACGGACACTACAGTGCCGCAAATTTTTCCACACCTGATGTTGAGTTTCCGGCGCGAGTTTGATTTTCAAGCCCGAAAATTAATTGCGGCGGAGTGGATTGTAGGCCACGCCCAAGCCGGAAGCGATGAAGCCGGCCACGGTGCTGATGTATCCGCCGATCGCGGCGTCACCGAAGGTCATGAAGCCAAGACCAACGCACGATGCGATCAGACCCAGCACGTAGACCACGGTACGCACGCCCTTGGAAAAGACGGGCGTGTAAGCGGTCGGCTGCTGGTTGTCCTGACCGTCCTCGCACTCGTTGGTCAGATTATTGACTGTGGTCTCCAAAGTCGTTGGCGCTGCATGTTGAGCCATATTAAACCCCCTTAGAATCGGTTTTGATTGAGTGCCGTCTGCAAGGCGCGTGCCGTACCAGGACCGAATGATGCGTCCTGCGCCAAGCCGTAGTGCGCTTGGATGGCGCGAATGGTGGCAGGGCCAAGCAGACCATCAACACCACAGCCCAGGCGACGCTGCACGGCGCGGATCAGATCACTGCCGCCAGCACCGTAGCGAACCACGCTCGAATCGATTGCCGGACGCGCGTAAGTCCTGCCGTCAGGCACCTGCTGGCCGCTGATGACGCCATCCACCGCGGTGCCCATCACCTGCTGCCAGCGGCGTACCGTGGCCGGGCCGACATTGCCATCCACTGCGATGGCACCGGAATTTGCGGCTGGAGCGGAAGACTGGGCGCCCTGGTATCGCAGATAGCAATTCCACGGATAGTTGTAGTAGGCGCGGATGTTGGTTTCGCGGCCAGTCTGGTCACCAGCCCTGCCATACGCGGTGCCACGCTCGCTGATGGACTCGGCTACAGGCTTGCCGCCGCCAAGATAGACGGCCACGTGGTGCACGTCGTTGAGCAGGATGTCGCCCGGCTGCGGACTGCCGTTCGCGGGCAGGCGGGTCCAGCCGCGACGGGTCAGATTGCCGCTCAGATTGCCGGTGTAGGTGGCCGTGCCGGTGTCGAAGCCCGCCTCACGCAGGCAGTGGATCACCAGACTGGAGCAGTCGCAATTACCCGCCGAAGCGTTGAAATTCCAACGGTCGGACTGGCTGTAGCCGAGATTGGCGACTGCGCACCAGTAGCGCATGCGATTGATGAAAGTGCTTACGCTTGCCATGTCAGTCCTCCAATCCTTCGACGGCCTTGGCCGCGTCCTCCTCGGACACGACTTGAATGGTTTCGGGCGGCATCGAATCGCCCTGCGGTGTCATTTCCGGCGTCATGGTCACTTCGTCCATGACGGCCTCCTTCCCGCCCCTCACGGGGCAATAGAAAAGGCCACCTCCGAAGAGATGGCCTTGCGGTTGTGAAAATCGATGTCAGCGCTTGTGCGCGCCGTGGTTGAAAATGATGATGAGTGCGAGGAGCAATAGGTAGGTGCCGCCCGCGATCATGAGACGCATCATTGCCTGTCCTCCAAGTATTTTTCGGCTGCAGCGACGATCCAGCATTGCGCGTCCAATTTCTCAAGCTTTGACAGCTCGTAGCTGACGGCCTCGCTGTGGTCGGTGTCCTTGTCGCCGTAGATGAGACTGATGATCGTGTTTTTGATGGTGTCACGGCACAACTCGTCCATGCGCTCGTCAAAGCGTTCCGTCCGCTCGCCTAATTGGCGGGTTTTAGCGAAATGCTGGGAAAGCGGCGAATTGTATGGCAGTCTTTCGGGATTGACGTGGCTGTACAGGCCGGTCGCCAATCCTTCCAAAGCTCCCGGCCAGACTTTCAGGCCGAGCGTGATGAGCGCGCACGCGCCGCCCACACCGCCAAACCCTGCTAGAAACGTTTGAATCACATCACATCTCCTTAAAATTGGTTAGTCTTTTGGCATAGTGCCGCCATCGAAATAAACAAGCCCGTATTTTGATGTCAGCTGACTGTATTCCGCTTGTGAGGTGACAATAACGTGGCTGACTTTCCAGACGGCATCACCGGTGGTGATGACCGTGATTTGAGGGAAAATATTTTGTCTCGGATAAGCTGTCAGACGTCCCGTCTTATCAAGCACGTGATCACTGTCCCATCCGAATCTGATCGTGCCAGTGCCGGACACAAGCTCGACTCTGGCGCTCACGACGTGCTCGGCCGGCGCATCATTAGTGACATTCCAGCCTGGGAAATCGTTACGGCCAGCACCATTGACGGTGCAAACGGCAAGCGGGCTGGACGCATAATTCGTGATGACACTCATGCCACCACCCCCAGTGCGAGGGTCAGGCTCGGGGCATCGTATCCCCGTCGAAATATCCGATGCCGTCGAGCAGGGTCTTGTTCGACTGATACTCGGCCCACGTGCAGATGAGTATATTTGTCACGGTGACGGTCGGACTGCCTGACTTGACGGAATAATTCACTGATAGCGGACTGGAATTGTCGACGTACGTCATGTAGCTGACACGTTGGCGTGCGCTGAATTCGCCCTGTGTTCCGATAAACGAGACAGTGCCGCCTGTGACGTTCACATCGAAACTGACCCAATATGTCATCCCTCTCACGCTCGGAACGGTCGTGAGATGCACCCAATTGTTGGCTCTCAAGGTGATGGTCGAGGTTGGTCTCGTGCATAGGTTCGTTATCATCATCGGACATCACCCGCCCGACGAATCGCCTTAATCGCGTGGCATCGTATCCCCGGTGAAGAAGCCCGGAAGCCCCCCCACGGCAGTGCCATATGTGTCGGCGCGTTCGATGAGAATATCGCTCATCATGCCTATCGCGCCGACCACGTTGCCTGCTGTGATGCGGACGATGATCTCCTCGCAGCCGTCCGGAATCGTTATGGTCCCGTCGACATCGACCGTCGTGCCATCCGCTATTTCTTTTTGCAATGGCACCGTATACTTGCCACCGACCCTCGTGTAGACGCGGGCGAATGCGTTGGCGTGCTTCGCGAAGGCACAGCAGTGCACGTGGTAGGTTCCAGCCGGTGGAATACGGTCGCCTTGCAGCGAATACTGCGCGTAAGTGTCTCCAACGGTGAGCACGGTCGCGCGCAGCCAGTTCCTGCGGGCCACGACCGGAAAATCCACTTTTATGATGCTCGGCGCAGACGGTTTAACCGTCTGCGTGATGTTCGGGTCGGGGAACCAGTTAATCCTCAATGTCATCATCCACCCCCTTGGTTGCGTCGAGCACGTCCTGCGGGATCAGTTTCATGGCCGCCGCGAGTTGGCTGGTCAGGATTGCGTTTTGCTTGTTGAGAGTGCCGATTTGCGCGGAAAGCGTGTCGATGACGTCGTTCGCGTCGGCTGGAATCTGAGTCAAAATGTCTCCTTAAATACGAAACCCCCGCAATCCGTGTGGATTGCAGGGGTTGAAAAAATTGGAATGCCGGGTTAGTCTGCGGCGGTCATCGTGTCGATGCGGGTCACGGCCTTAAGCTCGTCGAGTGTCAAGGTGCGGCCGAGATTCGTCTTCACGTCCGTCAAAGTGACGGACGCGCCGGAATCATCGAAGGTGGCAAGCACGCCACGTGCATAATCCCTCCATGATTCGGTCGAGCCGTCAGCGCTGGAAAACTCCAATCCCAAACGGCACAATTCCGCGCGCACCGACTCCTGCGGCGGACGCAAGTCAAGCACGCCGGACGACTCAGAGGGCGTCACGGCAGTAGTGGTATCAGCGGTAGTGGTTTCAGTGGTCTCATCGGCCATAATCAATCTCCTTAATTCTGTTGGTTTTGAGGTCTCGGCATAAGGGACTCATAGAATCTCTCCTCGCACTCGTCCAGATTTGATTGACTGGACTCGTCATTGAGGAAATCGTCCAATCCCTCAATGTCCTTGGTCACGGTCACGTCAATGCCACTCGACGGCTCCTCATCGGAGTCATCAGCGGACAGTGTGGCAATGAGATTCGCGTCCGTCTCATTCGACATGACCGGCAGACTCATGCCCTCACGCGCCTTATTGCGCGCGGCGGTCAGCGGGTCATTCAACACTTCCCCATCAGCCGCAAGCATTGACACGTCGGTAGCACTGTCATTCAGCGCCGATTCCAACGCCTCGAACGCTCCAGTCCACACGCCCCTGCCGGTGGCGCGGTCGTACCGGCTCGTGTCCTCCTTGCCCTGCATGATCGCCGCGATCGCCTCACGGGTCGAAGCAAGCCCAAGCAGGGCCTTCCACGAGGCGATCACATCGGGCGTGAACACGAAACTGTCCGACCCGTTCACCGGCGGATTACAGCGGATAATGCACAACCCGTTATCATCCATTTCAAAAGTCGATGACAACATGTCCTCCAATCATTTGACCAGATAGGCGAGGTATTCCGCATACACGTCGACCGGGCAAGGCTGGTCGGCGTTGTAAAGCTTCAGTTGGAAGCCGCTCTGGCCGCCCGCGTTCGCCGGGTGCGCGATGATGCCCGCCCATTGCGAATCCGCGTTCGCGACGACGTAATAGTGGCCGTATTTCGCCGGGCTGAACGCGCAGCTGACCTGCGTTGCCGCGCCTGTCGCGATCTTCGAGCCGGGATTCGGATACCACGCCTTCCACGCAGCCTGGGCCTGGAACGTAAAACGGTTCGTGATGCCGCCAAGATAGCCGCCGAGATACACGTATCCGGTGCCGATGTTCGCGCCGACTCCGACCTCGCCGTTCGCGTCTTGCGCTTCGAGCCAGCACTCCGAACCGTTCGCGCTATCGCCGGACAGAGTGAGGAAAGCGCTGCTTTTCTTGCTCCCATCCGGCTCGTCGTAATCCGTGTTCGCCACGGCATGCACTCTGGATGTGACGCCGCCGCTGCCGGTACCGCCTTTCTTGCGCGGCTTCGATCTGAGAGACATGAATGCGGCAGGGTCGTTCTTGCTCACGTGTCCGCTCCACAAGTCCAGTTCGCCCATCGCGCCGACCTGATTCGACTGGATGACAGAAGCGATGGCCGGATGCGAAAAGTAGGCGGTGGACCCGTTGTAAGCGGGGAATTCGATGCCATCACCAGTGAAAGTCTCAGATCCGCCGATGATGTAGGTCCGATAATCCGGACTGATGCGCACCCTGTGCCCGCTCGTGCGGGTTTGGAAAGTGCCGGTCAGCAGGTTGCTTTTGCCTTCACCGTCGAGGTAGACGGTCTGGTTATGAGCCGAATCCCACATCCGCAACGAGCTGCTGTTGAGCTTCATTCCCGTGTTCGCGGCCTCGGAGCTTTGGAAGACGGCGCCCGTAAAGACGTAGCCTTTGAATTGGCCTGCCGCCACCTTGTCGGACGTGATAGTGCCAGCCGCGATCTTGACGGCCGTCACACTGTTTGCCGCGAGCTTGTCGGCGGTGATGGCACCAGTGACAATCTTGGACGCATTGACCGAATTAGCAGCCAATTTATCCGCGTCCACCGCGCCAGCCGCCAAGGCAGCAGTGGTCACGGCATTAGCCGCAATCTCTCCGGCCTGGATCTTGTGGACGTTGAGCAGCGCCACGGTCATGTCTTCCGTGACCTTGAGCTTCGCCGTCGTGACCGAGTTGGCTGCAATCTTGTCGGACGTGATGGCCAGTGCGACGATATTCCGCGCCTGCACCGAATCAGCCGCCAATTTGCCAGCGGTCACCGCATCGGAAACCAGCTTCTCGGTCGTGACCGAGTTTGCCGCCAGCTTGTCCGCCGTGATGGCATTGGCCTTGACCTTCTCCGCCGTCACTGAGTCGGCGGCAAGATGCTTCGCGGCCACCGTGCCAGCAGCGAGGATGTTGTTCGCCACGAGGTCAAACGGTTCGAAGCGCGTACCATCCCACGTAAGGACTTCCACCACACGATCGGACAAGGGCACGAGCACGGAAGGGCTGGCGTTTGGCGCACCAGTCCAGTAGGTGTAGAAGTCGGCGAGCATGGACGGCGAATTATTCTTCTCGCCCTTCCAGCGGGTCCAATATTTCTGCGTCCTCCACCACATGTCCCCCGGCTTCAAGCCATCATGATTCGGCTCGTCGGGGCCACGGTAAATCAGATTCTTACCATCAGCAGTGGTCTGCGCCTTCTTGGCGGCCGCATTGGCTTGATTGGCCTGAGACGCTGCGTTAGCTGCGGCAGTCGCAGCCTTGTCGGCGGTATCCTGAGCTGTCTTTGCAGCCGTATTGGCCTTGACAGCCGCATTGGCCGCATCAGTGGCGGCCAAGCCAAGG
>OBZM01000166.1_pt1 | contig 19197 bp, 25 predicted proteins | sample 1476941 | NCBI WGS metagenome assembly OBZM01 (sample SAMEA2580243, study PRJEB22360) | human gut metagenome | biome: human gut; feature: human-associated habitat; material: faeces | place: Denmark | collected 2008/2010
TAAGAGTTATTCATTAAATTCTTTAGTATCTTTGTATTTACTTTTTAAAAGTTTTTCAGCTTCTTTATCTTCTTTAATCTCCTTTTTCTTTCTATCAATATCTAATTTTAAATCTCTTATATCGTCTTTTATTCCACTAATTTTTGAATCGGTATTACTCTTATCTGTTTTAGTTTGATATTCTTTTTCATCATCTAATTTATTTATTTCAGCTTCTTTTTCGTCAATTTTATCTTCCCAATTTCTAATTTTCTTTTGAGAAATATTAATATTATTTTTCACATTTTTTTGATCGCTTTTGATAAATTCAAGAATATAATCCTGTTCATTTTTAGGATTATTTTTTGCTGTTGTTTTTACTTTCTTTTCATTAGCTAATAGACTTGTTTCTTTTTGTTTTTCACTATCATCTAGTTTTGTATATATCTCTAAACCTAAAACTTCAAAGCCTTTTTTAACATCATTAATTCTTAAAGCGACTCTATTATTTGTTTTTGCTAACGTCTCAATTTTAAGTTTCTTTTTAGCATTATCATTTGCTCTAGCAATATAACTTAGATTTTTATCTTCTTTAATTCCACTATTATCTATATCTTTATATTCAAGAACTACGTCTAGTGTATTTTGATTTTTGTTCCATAACCATTTATCAACTTTAACTTTAGACGAGTTATCAAATTTGTAATATTTTCCAGTATCAGAATGTTTGTTTTGTATCTTATCTGTTGAAAAAAAGTTGCTAAATAAAAGTAAAACTGCTCCAATTATTCCTATTAATATAAAAATATAATTAGCCCAACTACCTTTATTTTTAATACTGAACTTATCTGTTCTAAAAGCGTTAAAGTGATTTTTAATTGATTCCCAAAAACTTTTTAACTTATACACTTAATACACCTCACTTTATTACTTACTTCTATTATCTTGACCTGCTACCTGTTTAAATTCTTTTACTTTCCAACCTTCTTTTGTTTGAGTTAAAGTTAATTCTATTACCATATCTTGTTGCATACTTACACTATCATCTGGCTCTTTTGCCATTTGTCTAAATGAAGCAAACATTTTGTAGTTATCTTTTGCTGGAGAATATCTATCATCATAAATATTTATATCTTTAATATCTGTTTCATATCTACTAGGTATCGGATCTTTTTTCCCAAAATATTTATCTGCTAATTTATTCGTCATTACCTTTTTGGCATCGTCATGTTTATCGGTTGGCAACTCTTTTTTAGGCTTATTTATAAATAAAATCTTGATGAATTTTTCCCCAATTTGTCTTGCTTCTTTTTGTTCTTTATCTACATTTTTCTTATCTAATCTTTCTATAATATTTTCTTTTTCTTTGTTACTTTTTCTTAATTCTTCATTAGTATTTTTAAGAACATTGTTCTCTTTTTCAACATTATTTTTATTGTTAAAAATTAGGAAAATTGAAGCTACAGCTAATGCTAGTATTACAAGAATAATTCCTATAGTTTTATTAATCTTTGAATTATTTTCGTCTTTCTTTTTCATATTTACACCTCATTTGTATTTTTATTTGTCATGTATGAATTGCATTTGCTTTCCATCTTCCTTGCTAAACTCTCTGTAACTAATAACGCCTAATCCCTCTACGTTTGATTCAGATACGACAAAGCTACCATCTTTTTTTACTTTCTCTACAAACATAATGTGTCCGTATTCTGCCGGTGATCCAAACGTGCCACCTTTAACACATGCACCAGCTCCTACTTTCGGTGTTCTATTCACTTTAAATCCAGCTGACTTTGCATTAGCTCCCCAATCTTGTCCGTTCCCTAAAGTTGTTGGAACATCTTTACCAATTTGATGTCTACGTTGATGTACATACCATGTACATTGTCCGTATGGATAAGTAGGTTGTAAATTAAACTTATCTTTGTCTGGTTTCGGTAAATCTCCATCTATTCCTTTAAGACTTTTTCCAGTACCACCTCTTGATGAACAATCAACTTTCACATCTCCACCTTTATCTCCTAAAGATTTCATTATGCTTTTGACAGTGGGTATCCATCTTTTATTCATACCACTTGGATCATTTGTTGCTCCCTCTGTCGGTGCGTATTTTGGCCCGATTTTTTCGGGCGTTGTTAAACCTTCACTGATATAAAGTTTGTTTAAGTTTTTCGCTCCTGCCTCTAGTCCATCTTCAATTGAAGAATAACCAGTATCATGAATAGTACCAGCACCCATGACTGATAATGGATTTTTCTGTTTTGTAGCATTTGCTCCTTTTCCCCATTGGGATTCTGAAGCTGTAATTGCTATAAATAATTTCGGTGGAACATCATGTTTTTTTGCAATCTTAACCATTTCTTTTGATTTGCCTTCTAAAGCTCCACCCTTTGCATTTCTTTCAAACGTTCCGAGTCCTCCTTTATCAACACTACCACCAGAAACTGAACAACCAGCGTTCTGTTCCTCTGCTTCTTGCTTTGATAATTCGTCTGAAATTAAAGTAACAATTCCTCCTATTAGTCCTATAGAAAAAATTATTACTGCTATTACTCCAATAGCACCTAGCCATATTTTCCAAAGTGCTAAGCCTTTGACTTTTGCCAAAGTTTTAGCACCTTTACTAATAATCTTTTTCGTATTTTTAGCTACTTTATTTGAAGTATTTTGATCTTTATCATTTCTCAAATCTAAGCACCTCCTCCAAATAATTGGTTTTCTTCTTCTGTCATTTCAATATTAAATTTAATATTTCTTACACCTGCTATATTGAGAATTGTTTGTCCTAAACTTAATTGAGGGATTTGTGATAATTCTGAATAACTTAATTCATTTGAGAATATTTCACTCAATTTTTCAACGTTTGATGTATCTTGTCTCATAATAAATCTGTACGTTGTTTGAGAGAATAGCGTTTTAACTTTGGCTATATTTTTTTGTTCTGCTCCCTCTGGAATAAAGTCTTTAATATCTTGAGAAGCAAATATAAATCCTGCAAAATACTTTCTATCTTCACGTATAAATTTTTCACATTTATCTACTACTGGTGCGTCCGTTTCAGAAGCTGAAATAAGGTTGTGTGCCTCATCAAATATCAATCTATATTTAATTGCGTCCTCAAACTCTAAATCTCCTCTATTAAATGCTTGGAATTGAGGTGTACCAAAGTAAACCATCTCATCAAATAATAAGTTCATAACATTAAATAACTGGGCTTTTTTCACATCGTCACCCATTGCATTTAATTGTCTTATAGAAAAATTAATAATAGGCATTTCCTTAAAGTTTTCTATAGTTGTATGCCCATCAAACATTTGCCCATTACTACTTATAATGTCAATAATCGTTAGTTCAATTGCTTCAAACTGCTTAACTCTTTTTTCTGAAAGTTGTGGATTTACTGTGTTGCTTTCTTTATCTTCATATAGTTCGTTTTGAATAAAATCTAGAAACTCTGAAAATGTTGGATATTCATGAGGTGGTAAATTAGTTATTTTTTTATTGTCTCCTGTTTTCCATAGACCTTTTTCTCTATAGAAACGTTCTAATAATACTCGGAATAGTTGTTTATCATTTACTTCGGCGTCTGGATTCATTAAACCGTAAAAGGTGCTTAACTTTTGTTTGTGTTGGTTAAATGATGTATATTCATCAACTTCCGAAACAGATTGTCCTAAATCATCTGTTTTTTCTTTGACAGCCACAGCGTGTACATCAAAAGGATTTATCATTCCGTCTGTACCGTCTAGTGATATTGTTTTTCCACCTAGTGTTTCAATTAGTGTGATAAATTCACCCGTCGAATCTATTGTTCTAACTCTATTTCCTTGTATCGCTTCTTCCAATACAATTTTTTTAAGTGTATGTGACTTACCTGCACCTTTCGACCCAACTAATACACCATCATATGAAGTTCTTCGCTTGTCTTTATGGAATAAGTCTAGAATAATATTACCTTTAGTGTCAGAAGTTCCATAATATGTTCCGTTCGGATCATTAGCTGATACACTATGGAAAGGGACACCTGCTGCGATTGTTGAAGAAGGTATATCTTTTGTAATTCTAGGTAAGCTAGCTTTTTGTTGTGATAAGCTCATAGTTAATGACTTTAATTCGTATTTTTGCTCATTCATATACACTGCACCTTTAAAGTCTGTGGAATTTAAGAAGTTCATTATATCTCTTATTTGATGATCTACTTCATCAGTAGTTCTCCCATTTACAAAAATACGAATAACAGTTTCCTTAATAGCTTCCCCACCATTTCGTATATCAGTAAGCAACTCTGATAATTCTTGGAATCCTTCTTGTGCTTCTCCACGTGCTACAGCGTCTCTATCGTTGTGCATTCTATCTATATATTCTGTGATACCTTTACTCAAGTTGCTTTTTATTTCTTGTTTATCTTTAGTCCTCATATCAATAGTTACAATTGTTTTATCTAATGTCATCAGTTGCCCTAACCAAAAATCATCAACATCTGTAGGAGTTTCATAAATTGTTATGCATGTTTCGTAACCTGTACCTGTTCTTACATAAAAATCTTCTTTATAGGAATATCCCCCTCTTGGTTGAATTTCTCTTAAAAACTCTAAGTCATAATCTTCAAAACTTCCGTTCTCTTTATTCATATTTTTTCGTTTCTTACGTTCTTTTAATTGTTCATATAGACTAGCCATGATAACTACCTCCTATTTAATTTCTTCGTTAAGATTATGAAATTTATATAGTATTTTTTTCTCTTCTTCAAAGGTCATCTTCTTAATTGGGAAACCATTTATCATTGACCTTGTAAACAACTCAACATGATATTGAATTTGTTGTAAGTTTTCTCCGAATAACATCGCTAAAAACGATCTTTCCATACGTGATGATTGCTCTAAAAAAGCTAATTTTTCAATTTTTTCTTCTAAGAAATGTCTGTGTACATCATTAGAAGTTTTATCTAATTTCTTAATAAGATGTGTACGCTGTGTTTCTGTATCAATAGGCATATTTAATGAAATCAATTTATTGTCTTTACCATATTGTTTAAGCATATTCATTACTACACCCATATCTAATATTTGTTCATTATTATTTCTACTCATGATGTCTTTGGGGTATACTTGTACAAATTTCATGTATGTTTCATCTCTTAATTCATAGTAAATATCTCCACCATATCTAACTGGTTTTTTAATTGTAGTGTCATCTAAAAATGTTTTTTTCACTTTATGTTTACCAAATGAAAATTCTTTCGGCTTTCTAACTCGTGTATTTTTATACTTTACTTTTTTTAAAGGGTTTTTAGTTTTCTTTTTCTTATCTGAATCAAAAAGGTATTCATTATTTTTCTTATTTAGTGGCTTTTCTTTGTTTGTCGATTTATTTTGTTCTTTTGATTTTTCTTTCGTAGCTTTAAATAAAGAATTAGAAAAAGCATTATCATTATCTGATAATGCTTTCTGTTCTTCGTTATTGATTTGCTCGTTCTTCATTTTTTCGTTGTTCGTTGATGACGTCTTTGTAAGTTCTTTTTGATTGAACATTGCCATGCTTTTTATCCTCCTTATACTTATCAACCCATTGTTGTGGTATTTCCTCATAAGTATTTCTATCTTTTTTCATTGTTATTGCTAACGCTCTATAATTGCGCCGTTTAGGATTAGTAGCGAAAGGTCTTACTACTAAAATAACACCATATACAAGTGCGAATAAGTATGCGTACCCTGTATATTGAGCAGGAATGATATTTAGTAATGATAAGAAATAAACAATTACTAAAACACTTAACCCAATACCTAAGTCTTTCATATATAGAAACTTAAATAGTTTAGCTTCAACATTAGTATTCTCTGGTATTCTATTAGCCATATTATCTTACCCTACCTTTTTGGTTTAATCTTATTACTTGCTTGATTGTTTCTTGCTAATGGTCGTTGATAACCTTGTGACTTATTCTTTGGCATATTGTGAGTAGTAGGCTGTTTTGCTGTTCTAACTGGCTGTGTTTTAGGTGTATAACTCATACTAGAACGCGCTGATTGATGTGATTTAGGTATATTAGATTTACCAGATGAATGTGGTTGTGCAGACGGTTTACTATTAAATCCATTTACTGTTTTATTTGAGTTACCATATCTTGAACCACCACTTGAAGATTCTTTAGGTGTGTTATAACCACCTACACTTGAATTACTTGGTGCTGTCGTATTTTGTGCATTTACTGATGTATTATTAGCTCCTTGCTTAACTACATCATTTCCAACTTTATTATTTATACTAGCTTCTTTTCCGTTATTATTATTAAATGATTGTGTCGTTAGATTTTGAGAGCTACTTCGTCCAAGAACACTTCCCTCTGGTTTATTCGCCCATAATTGATCATGTTGTGAACCACCAGAAGCTTTAGCATTTGAATCAGCTTGATTTTTTTCACTTTCTAGATCACTCGTATGTGGGGAATCTACATATCCTTGATTATCAGCGTTTTGCTGTGCTTGTTCTCCCAAATTCTTGTTATCATTATTACCTTGTGTATTATTGTCATTTTTTTCATTAATATCATTAACGTTACTACTGTCTTGATTTTTGTTCGTGCTATTTTGACTTGTATTTACTGGATTATTGGTACTGTTGCTAGTGTTACTATTAAATGATTTTTTCGCACCATCAACAGTCGATTTAAACTTATTAACCCCAGCTTTCGAAACACTTGCTCCTGCTTTGGCTAAACCATATCCAGCCATAAGGCTTCTTATTGGTGACTGTAAGCCTGCGTCGTAACCAAATTTCCTTTCTATTATTCTTGGTCCATCGAACATGAATTTCAGACCTGCAATCATTCCGATTATATAAACCGTAATATTTTTATTCATTATAAATCCTAGTAATTCTTTGAATATAAACATACAAATAAATACAAATACTATAGCTACTAATCCATTTAGCATATCAACAATAGTGGATTTCAATTTATCGCTTTGTAAAGTAGACGCTCCAAATGAAGCAATGAATAGTCCTACTATTGTTTCTAAAATAATACTAGCAATCGCAAGTCCTGCAAAGAAGTATCCTAATCCAGCACACAATAAACCAGTCATACCTCTTGCCCAGTATACCGAATATCTATAATACTCTTTTTCTCCAATCCCCCAGAAGCCACCATCTAAGTCTTTTACTTCTTCTTTTCCTCCAGATTTCATACTTATCTGTTTTTTAGTTACTTCTTTTCCTAAATCTGTTTCTGCTTTTCCTTGTTTAATTGTTTCATTAATATCTATATATTCAACACTAGAGTTACTTAATTTGTTATATCTTCCATCTTTAACATCAGATTCTGGTTTCTTCCATTTCTGCTCCTCGTCCATATACTTTAAATCAACAACACTATTCTTTAAGATATTAGTACCTATTTTTGCATTACTCTGCTCACTAGTATAATTGTCGACATCTTCGGTAGCTTTCTTAGTTATATCTGTAGCTGTTTCTGTAGAATTTGATAAACTTGATAAGAAAATTAATGCTATAACTACTGCTATAAACTTATCATGTAATTTTATTCTCGCACCTAATATCATTTTTATTCCCAAATACAAGAGTGTAAGAGCGAATAATGCCATTAGTGCTGGTTTTGAATCTTGAATAAACTGAACAACATGACCTTTATCTAATAGACCAAATAAAGATAATGCCTCATGACTAGCATTAGACATCCAGTCTGTAAACTCTACTAAAAACTTTAAAATACCCCAGCCCATACTTCTAAATATATCTTTGGCTGGTCCAGCAATATCAAGATGATGTTTATAATCTTTAAGTGTCTTAAGCACTTCATTATCACTAACATTTGCTCCAAATACTAATGCTATTAGTATATTATAATTCACATTTTTTCCTCCTCTCTATTTATTTACAAAGTTTCTTGCTTTTTCTATTCCTCTGTTCGTTTCTTTCTCGTCTGTTACTTGCGAATCTATATTTGTTTCTGTAGAAAAATCAAATTTATTATTATCAGAAACTTCTTTACCTTTGTTAGTTTTAATTATTCCATTTTTCATATTAGAATATTTTGCTGTGTATTTTTTTTGATAATCTTCATTAGTAGTGATTTTCTCACTTAGTTCTACTACATATATTTTCTTATCTTGAGAAACCTCATTAAGTATTTTCTTATACTCCTCATAATTGTCTCCATCTTTTTGAATATATGCGATGTATTCGCCCTTTGTGTTGGTTATTTTGTCTTTTGAATCATTCAAAGTTATTTTCTCTAATCCTTTGTTTCCACAACTTGTTAAAACTATAGCTGTAAGAAATAAAACACTTATTAATAAAAGTTTTTTCATATTCTAAACTTCCTCCTTAAAACTTTGTAAAAATTGAATTGCTTGATTACATTGTTGATCGTTAATTTCGTTATTTCTATTTGCTTGCTTAATTGCATTTCTAAGTTCTGGAAGAGTTAATTTTTCTTTTGGCTTATCAAAAGAATCAAAGTTGATAATATGTTTCAATCTTCTGCATATAACAGTAAACGCCCTTTCTCCTACTTCTTTAGAATAAAATTTTTGTGCTTTTACTATATTAGCTGTGTTGTTATTTTGATAATGATTAATATTATTTACACTATCTTGTTTATTACTTTCTACACTTTGTTCATCTTCACTAGGATTATTATATTCTTTTTGCATTTCATCAATTTTACTTTGCCAATCGACTAATGTTGTTTCTAAGTTTAAATCTCTGTGTTCACATAATTCCTTAAAGCGTCCTTTATAGTGAATTATACTTTTATTGGTATCAACAATATCTCCTAAGTATTGGTATCTATATTTCATTGCTCTTTTACCATGATTGAATATGGGATATGGAGTAACTTTTCTTCTTTTCTTATCTTGACGCTTTAAATTTCTTACAACGACTGTTTCTCCCTCTTGTAAACGTTCTAATTCATCTGGTCGCAATAAAGCACGTTCCATAGAATCTTCAGTGAAATTTGTTGTTAGTGAGTTAGCTTGTCCTGATCTAGACCTTTTAACTATCTGTTCATCTCCTAACATTTCACTAAATTCTTTTAACGTATCCATTTGTGTTGCCATGATATATACCTTGTTTTGACAAGCGTCCATAATTGCGTCATAAGAATCTCCATAAATATCTTTGATTTGAGAAAAAGCTTGAACAAAGAAATTAAACCTTATACCTCGTCCTAGCATGACGTTTACTTTTTGTGAGAGGTTTGGTATTTGAGGCATTTGTCCTGCCTCATCTAAATGGAATACAACTCGTCTATGCGTTTTTTGATGTTCTGTATATAACTGTGCATTTTTTGCTAATTGGAACACAACTTGATTGACTAAAATTGAAGCTATACCATGATTGGCACTGTTATAATCTGGAACAACCATAAATAATGCTATTGGTTTTTCAAAACTATTGAATTTTCTAATTCTAATATCTGGATTATTATTTTGACTTTCTGTTTTGAACGTTACATTTCCTTTTTCATCTTTACTTTTTACATAAAGATAAGTCAATACTTCATTCGATCCTTTGAATTGTTTTAACTCTATTCTGTCATTTTCTTTAAGAATGTTTTCAAATGGATATTGCCAATAACCGTATTCGTTAACGTGAGTGATTATTCCTTCAACTTCTTCATATTGTTGCTTATGTTCATTGAATTTTTGAACTCCTATTTCAAAACTTGAATCAACTTCTGCATATCCATCAATAATATTTGGAAATCCTATTTTATTTAAATCCATTGACGTATGACTTGTTAATTTTGCAATTGTATCAGTTGTAAATGGTTGTAGGGCTTTTAGTGCAGTACCGATAATACTTGAACGCATTTTATCTGGCGCTGCTTCTACTGTTGCATATTGAGTTCTTGCTGGATTATGTGTAGGAAATTGGTGCATGTATTCATCTAGTGCAGATACTTCAATAACTTTCATTTGTTGCCCTATCTGAACACCTTTATAAAATGTTTTTGTACTTAACGTTTGTAGCATATTAGACACACTATATAACGTCACTTTTTCGGGGTGGTCTGGTAAACATTCACTACATAACGCTAATATCATTGCGTTAATTAATGCTCCAGACATTACGTTCCATTCGTTATCTTCAACGCCCTCATTGTTAGTCAATGTGTATGTTATTTGTTTAGTCATTTCTTGGGCTTCCCCCAAATCTCCTTTAATATACTCGTCTATCACAAGTTGTAAAAGGTTAAATGACATTGTAGATTCCATTGGTTGATCTAAATTAAATACTTCCCAATGATAACCTCGTTCTTCTAACATAGGAATAGAAGCCGAGCCTAATTCTCCTTTAGTGTCATTCACTATTAGTGATGGTTTATGAGATGAACGTGTGTAATTCTCAATCATCGGCAACACATAAATCTCGCCTTTACCAGAACGAGATGTACCAACAAAAATATTATTAACTGCTGATTCATCAATGAACGTATACTTTTGTCGTTTAGTAAGTGATTCTAAAAACTCTTTTCTAAGATACTGTTTACTTTCTTTAATTCTTTCTTTCTTGTTATGAATTGTGTCATCTTCATATATTCTTTCTTTCGCTGATCTCACTTGATCCCTATAACTATCTAACTTGACTTTCCAGCCGAATGTTTGAAACATAGCTACTGGTAAGCCACCCTCTCCCTCAAAGTCCATTTCTCTTTGTGGAATAGCTTTGTATTGATTTATAATTTCTCTTTTAGTAGCCCAACGTCCAGAAGCATGTTCTGCATTATCTAGTTTTTTGAATTTTTGACGTATTTTATATATTTGCTTCCCCCATAAACCTCCAAGAATAAGACAAGCAAGTATATAAAAAGGGAAAGATAAACTATTCATCTTAAAAAAATAAGTAAAGAATTGTTCATTAGATTGTTTAATATTGTCTAGCAAACTTCCACCAGATAAGAATAAAGCCGATATATAATTAAATACAAAATTTACAACAAAACAAGCAAATACAAAGCCCACCACAAATAATGCAATGAGCGTAAATGGGTGGGCTAGAATATGCTTGTTTTGAGATATTGAATACCATTTTTTTTGATGTCCTAAATTATTACGTTTCAATATGCTCATTCCTTTCTTACTTAGCTAAAATGGTAAATCTTCATCTTGAAATCCATTTGCTTTTTGTTGATTAGTATAAATATGTGAATCGCTTTGTGCTTGTTTATCAAAATTTAAATCCTGCTTAGATTGTGATTGACTACTTTCGTTGTTGATATTTTCTTTTTCATTATCTGTACTGTTGTCTTTAAAAGATAAATATTTAATATTTTGAGCAATGACATTTTCAAAGTATTGATATTCTCCATTATCTTTTTCACGTCTTTTTGTACTTATATAACCAGATACGTGTATTAAATCACCTTTACTGTTATATTTAGTTAAATTTACTGCGTCTTTACCAAAAACTGTTACTGTTGGATAATTTGTTAAATTATTATAACTGTTGACAGCTATTCTAAAAGTACAGCGTTCTAAATCATTTTCATCAACTGTATATTTGAGATCATGTGCAATTCTTCCTAAAAGAAAAACATTGTTAATCATTATATACACCTCTAGTCATTTTCATTTTTTAAATCTTTAATTTCTTTTTTAAGATTACTTATCTCATCTTTTAATTCTTTTGCTTCTTTTTTCTTTTTCTTATCATTCTCTACTTTTTTGTACTGTTTTTCTTTTTTATCCAATTCTTTTTCTTTCGATTTTGCTAATTCAGATTCTTTATCAGTAATTAATTTTGTAATATCTTTATCGTTTGTAGTCGTTGATAATTTTTTAGCTTTGTTTAAATCATCAGTTTCAATATATGCTTTTGCCATTGCATATTTTCTTTTATCAGTTTTGTCAATACCATCTATTAATTTGATTGCGTCATTATATTTTTTGTCAAAATACTTATCATCGAATTTACCATTGTTTGTTGGATATTTTTCATTGAACTTTTTCAATTCATCAGCTTTTTCATTTTCAAACAATCTATTTTCTACGTATTTTGCACTTTTTACGTTTTGAGCTTTTTTGTAGTCGCCCTTGTCTATTAATAAATTTGCATAAATAAGTTTATCTTTTTCGTCCATATCTTCATTTTTCAATTTAGAAAAATTCTTTATAGCTTGATCTTCATTATCAAGTAGTGCTTGCTTATAAATATCTTCTTTTGTAATTTTTTGATGTTTTTTATTGCTACCGTCCATTGTTGAAAATAAATAAAACATCATAGCGATTGTAATAAATATAAGAACTATAGCACCTATACCTTTTTTTGATTTTACAAAAGAAATAATATTTTCTTTAGAGAAAGTAGGGCTATTACCTTTTTTATACTGTGTTTGGGGCGTATATTTAGGTTTCTTCTCATTTCTTGATTGTTTTTTTAGTTTTTGTTCTTCTGTTTTTCTATATGTCGTTGCTTCACTATCTAGCTGTTTAAGTATTTGTTGTTTCATTCTTTTCATTTCTTTATCTGAAACTTCTATTTCACTCATTGTTTGTTTGGCATGTGTATAAATATTCTTATTACCAACAAACGCTTTATATTCAGCTTCTAAAATATCTTGATTGTCTCCATCATCATATAGAACATAAGTGAACTCATTTTGTGCATTAGGATATTTATTTCTTTCTAAATCATCAGTGATTTTAATCATTTCTTGAAATGTAAAATCACTTTTATTATTGATCCTGTAATTAGGTGTACGTACTTTTAACATGAGTTACTCCTTTCTATAAATAAAAAAGAGGCTCAAATTTGAGCCTCTTGCCTAATTAATCAGTATTTGATTGATTGGATTAATTACATTTACAGTATATTGAATTGCTGGGTAAATTGTACCAACATCGACTGTATCGTCAACACTACGTGCGAATACTAGCGCACCAGCTGCTAAAACAAAACCAATAATAGAAAAAATTAAAGTCATTTTCGCCCATCTTCGCCCCATATCTCCGAACATCATAGTGATACCTGCTACAAGGAAACATAAAGCTAACATAGGTATAAGAGCTGGTTGAATATCTTCGATAAAGCTAGTAATTGCTTGTCTTATATTATCGCCCATTCTATCACTCCTTAATTTTCATAAGTATTGTCTTGAGAATTACTTTGACTTAAAAGTTTTAATGCTTTTGTAATTATATCATTATTTTCAGATAAATATTCTTGGTGCTTTTGAAAAAGCCATTCTTGATAATCTTCGTTGTTTACTTCCATAATTTGTTGTACTTGTTTTTTTAATTTGTTGTTATCTTGTTGTGTGATTTTAGTTGTCATCATTTAACCTCCCTTAATAAAAACAATAGCCTATTGTATCGTTAACAATAGGCTATTTCTAATCCAATTTATCTTGGTAATCACATTTATTTATATTTCATTATAGAATTTATATTTAAGCTGTTAAGTCTTTCAAGCACTTTATTTCACTATATCTATTCTTACGATTAGCGATCAAGCCATATTGATAATTATAAACTGTTTTGCTTTCATACATAATATGATTTAAAGGTATAAAGTCATGTTTATCTTTTAAAGTACATTTTTTATTATACATTCTTAAAGCCCTAACACCTTTGATTTTATATCTTTTTCCATCAAATGTTCTAATTTCATCAGCGTAAACTACAAATCCTTTGTATGTTAAGTTGTCGTACTTTTTAAAGGTTAACCTGTTCACTGTATACCTCCTCAATCACTTTTTTTAGATAAAGTCATAATACATAGTATATATAAAGCAAAATTATGTGATACCATTAAAATAAGATAAATATATTGATTCAGTTTGTAGCACTTTTCACTACCTGAATCTGCAGTTCTTTCGACTTCCTGCTCGCGTCACCAGATTTTTTATATTGTATTAGTGCTTCATCGGAACTGCCCCTCACATATTCAATATAAAAATCCTTTAGGTGAATTAAATTCTATAATGAAATACACAGGTTTTGGCTTACCCGTTTAACCAGTACTCGTATACCTTATCTAGATGGTATTTCGATCATCTAGGGGCACGCATAATGAAAAAGTCAAAGAGCTAACTTAAATGTATAAATTTAAGTTACTTTTATTTTATCAAACTCTTATTAACATTTCAAGGCAAGGAGTAAGAAAAAATTGAGAAAACAAAAAGTCTTTAGAATAAAACCTTATTTTAAAAATTTAATATCTCATAAGAGTATAGATGAAAATATTAATAATTCAGATTTCGTTAACAATATAATTGAAAACTTTGATATGAATTGTTTAGATATAGAACTAATGGCTCAACAACCTAAGTTGAGTAAAGAAAATGTACAAGTTGTATATAGATTAGATGATCATAATATTAAAAAAATTGAAAATTTCTCTAACGAGCATAATATCAAGTATTCTATAGTGTTAAATCATTTATTACATTGTTATTTCGATAGCGATACTAATTGATAATTTTATATATATAAAATTATCAATATATGCTCGAATTTGCAATAAATATTAATATATTAAAATTATATTTTACTACTCTTAAAATTGCTTTAGGAATTTCATTTAAAGGCGTATACTATACGCCTTTTTTTTAATCTGGCATACCTATGAAAAAGCAAGCTGATAGAATAACTAATACAACTATGATACTTCCCCATATAACAAAAGTTATTATAGCTGTAACACCAGCTATTGAGTAAGCTATAAAACCTTTAGTCCATTCCCAACTCGTAAACATTTTATAGAGTGTTCCTATTGCGACTACAAATGTTAGCAAACCTAACGGAATGACATAACGCCAGTCCATACTTGCTATTGCAATTATAGGTGCTAATACTATTATACCTAGTGCTTGTTGTGGTTGAATGTTATTTAGTCTTTCAATCATAGTATCTCCCCTATTCATGTAAATTATTTACTTAAAGAAATAATTAGGACTTATTACAACTATTCTTCTGGCCAGTCTTTTGATAGTTTTTGTTTAAATGCTTTAACTTCCTTTTCAAATTCTGGATCCAACTCTTCATCTTTATTTTTATTTTGTTGCTCCCTATTATTTAACCAATCTGGCGTTTTCTCCCTTGAAAATTTAACTACATTACCATTAACTTTAAATGTTTTTGCTTGTTCTACTGTATCAATATTATTTTCTTCCCATTTTTGTAATATTTTAAGTAAAAAAGGTTTAGGATTTTTTGCATGTAATGATGTATGTTCTATAGCATAGTTAATTATATCATCATTAAATTTTGACAATGATTTTGATAATTCTTCTTTATATTTAGTATTCATTTCAATATTAAGATTATTTTGGATAGTTCTTATAATTTTTGATATACGACTACTACCACTACTATTTTTTTCAGTAGTAGTTGTATGACTAAAATCAGTATGACTAAAATCAGTATGACTAAAATCAGTATCATTAGCGTGTCTTTTCGACATGTCTTGACGTGTCTTTTTGACATTTCTGGACGTGTCTTTTTGACATTTCTGGACGTGTCTTTTTGACACTTCCTTGTCATCAGTGGCTTTAAAGTATCTTTCCAACTGATCAACTTTATAAATATCTTTTTTAGTAATAACAGGTTTAAGCAAATATAATAAGTTTGGTTTATTTAAACCTTGTCTCTTCTGTATAAGTAGTTCATTGTTTTCTAATTCTTTTTTTATTTTAGCGACTTTTTTATTTCCACAATTTAGAATACCTTCAAGTTCTGTAACGGTATAAATAAAATAAATGTTACCGTTATTATCAACCCAATTATTTTTTATTGATAATTCTAAGCGATCTTTAAGAATAGCATAACTGATTTTAGCGTCATTGCTCATTTTCTTATATGAATCATTTGTAAAGAACACTTTAGGAAGTTGGAAGAATTTCTCTTTGTATTTTTCTTGTATTGAATAAAATTGTTCTGACATAATAAAAACCTCTTTCCGTAATGTAATTTGGATAGAGGTAATAAAACGATTACAATTATTTACGTTTATTTAATAATCTAGGTGCTTGCACTAAGAAGAAATTCATTATATAATACAAGTATCAAATTTATATTAAACAAACGAATGCGAATCGTTTTAATACCTATTGAGCAACTATTCCCGTAGTTGCTCTTTTTTTGTATAAATTAATAATAACACTTTGTTAATAAATGTAAAATGCAATTTTAGTATATATAAGTAAAATACAACTTATAATGTTGTTGTTTATATACATATCATAAAGCATAAGTAAAATGTATGCAAGCATAATGTATACATGCATATGTTATGCTTGCATACATTATGCGTGTATGCTAAGATGTAATTGTAAACTAAATACAAGGAGGTAATGTAGCTTATGGTGAGAGTTATAACAGTAAATAACTTTAAAGGTGGCGTATCAAAAACATCAACTACTAACGGTATTGCTTATACACTATCTGAAAAAATGAATTTTAAAACGTTAGTAATAGATATTGATCCACAAGCTGACGCTACTGATACTTTATTAATGACATTTAATGGGAAAGTAAAAAATAGTTTATATGAAACATTTGAAAATAATCTAAACGTTCAAGATTGTATAGTGGGATTAAGTAAGAATTTAGATTTAATACCATCGGATTTTAACATGATAGGCTTTCCTCAATTGCTAGATGATTTGGGATATAGTAGGACGAATGGAGCTACTATTTTGAGTAAATTAATTAATGAAATTAAATATAATTACGACTATATTTTAATAGATACTCCCCCAACAATAAGTGATTATTCTAGTAATGCAATTTATGCTTGCGATTATAGTTTAATAGTTATGCAAACTCATAGAAGAAGTTTTAAAGCAGTACAAAAGTTTGTGGAATATTTGACTATCTTTAAGGATAATAATCAGTTAGATTTTGAGATTGCTGGTATTTTACCTGTTATGTTTAAACGTAACGGTAAAGTTGATAAATCTGTATTAGAAGATGCAAAAGAAAAATATGGAGAATATTTATTCAATAACTATATATATCAAAGAGATAGAGTAAAACTTTGGGACGAAACAGGCATCACTGATGATGATTTTCATGATAAAAGAACATTAAAAATGTATTATGATATTACTAATAATTTATTAGATGAAATTAACGCATATGAGAGTGAGTGATAAACATGGCAAAAAAATCATTAATGAGCAAAATGGAAAGTAATCTTGATAATTCATTTATAAATAAGGAACAAAAAATTAATAGTGTACCTCGTACAAGTATAAGAGTGAAAGGTGTAACACACAGTAAAATTAGTGTATTAAAAAAGTTAGAAATGGTAGATTCCATAGATGAGTTATTAGATGAAGCTCTAAATTTATATATTTCCAAATTTCCTAAAGAAAAGCAAAATAAGATAGAAAAAATGATAATGGAAGAAAATGAATTGAAGATAAAAAAAGCAAGAAAAGTTAGTAAGATATAGAAATATTTACTTAACCAGAAGTGGTTGTATGCAAATAGTATGTATGCTCGCATATTGTATGCAAATAGTATGTATGCACGCATAATTTATTGCAAAACAAAGCCGTAGTAATCTTGGCAAAAACTACGACTTTTACACAAAGCATTTATAAAATACTCGCAAGTAAATAATAATTTATAAATGCTAATTAATCAATAGGAGGCATTTATGATGTGTAATGAAAATGTTCAACGTGAAACTTATATTGAATGGATAGAAATGATGGTAGGATTAAGCGACCTAGAAAGAGAACGTTTAGATAATGATGATATTAGAAAAGTTAGATTTAAATATAAAATGGCTCTTCAAGAAAAAACAGACGAATTAGATATAGCGAAAAGAGGTAGGAAGTCATGTCTAGAAAACTTTTATTTGAGGACGCAAGCTTAGCACAATGCGATTTAGCAATTAAAATTCGGGATCGTTTACTTAAAGATTTAGAGATGAATGATTTTGAAAATATCTTTAAGTCTAAAGAAATTAATTATAGAGATTTTAATAAGTATGATGTTATAGACTATCTAATCATAAAAGACGATGTCATTTTCTTTATAGAAAATAGAAATGTAAAAACTTCTACAGTGTTAGCAAATATACTAATGAAAATGAATAGATTATAGGACTTCATTAATGACAATTAAAATATAGATGAGATAGAGGGTATTTAGATGAAACATTATAATTATGTACAAAATATAGAGAAGATAGAGAAAATTTATGCAAAGCAAGATTTAGAAAGTAAAAAATATCGTGGGCGTATTCCTAAAAGAAAGCGTATTAGAAATAAAATTCAAAAACAAAGAGAGAATAAAGAGTTACCATATATTCACGATGAATTTCATTATTAGCACTAACTAAATTTAAAGAACTATATTCTTTAGCTTAAACTTAAATAGGTGATCGAAATGCAAAAGGTTTATATAGATAACATTAATGACTATATCTTAATTGATGATGAGGATTATAATACCGTAAATAAATATAGGTGGCATATTAATGAGAATTATGGAACAACAAGAGCATTAGCTTTTATAAACGGTAGAAAGGTTGCCTTACCATATTTTATTACAGGCGTTGTAAACTCATATCAAAAAGTTAAAAATTTAGATTTTACAAGAAGTAACATTGGGATAGACAAGCACAAGTATAGATATAGGAAACCTCAAAGAAATTCTTCTAGCCAATATAAAGGAGTTAGACGAATGAAAATGAATTCTGGAAATTATACGTGGATTAGTACAATTTCAGTTGATAACGAAAGAATTTATCTCGGAAGTTATCAAAGTGAAAAAAAAGCTGCGGAAGTATACAATCAAGCAGTTATTAAGTATTGGAATGGGAACGGTTATTTAAACGATGTTTTCTCAAATGAAGGAGGAAATAGTAATGAATGATTATAATTCAATATTATTTATTATTACTACGATCATATTGTTTATCTCGGCACCTTATTTTTTAAGTTATATGTTTTTCTTTATTACATCAGTATTAAGTGGTAATGAATTTATAAAAACTTTTAAATTTAGTTTTATAGCACCTTTTATTGACAAGACCTCACGTGCAATTTTTATATTTATAACGTTAATATTGTTAAACCTGTTATGTTTGTCAATATTTAGTATGTATATGTAAAAGACTTTATGCGACTAAATATAGTGCTAATGGTTTAATAATTTCAAAATTTATGAATTTTATATCAGAAAGGCGAAATTGATAATGACTAAAAATTATAGTTATATACCTAACAAAGAA
>OBZM01000172.1_pt1 | contig 18926 bp, 13 predicted proteins | sample 1476941 | NCBI WGS metagenome assembly OBZM01 (sample SAMEA2580243, study PRJEB22360) | human gut metagenome | biome: human gut; feature: human-associated habitat; material: faeces | place: Denmark | collected 2008/2010
GAGAACGATGCCGCCAGGCGGGGCCGGGTGGCGGTGGCCTGCCACAGGCACGACCAGCCGCCTGCCGCCCGTCAGGATCTCGGCCGACGCATGCTGGACGCCGAGCTCGTCGGTCATCGACGAGTCGACCTTGACCATCGTCGCGAAGGTCTTCGGGGGCTGGGCCATCTGCGACAGCTGCGCTTTCGCCTTGGTGAGTTCCTTGCCCGCGCGCGACAGCGCCTGCGCGAGCGCATGGTTCTTGGCCATCAGCTGGTCATTGGCGGCCGCCAGCTCACGTGCGACGTTCTCCCGTATCTTCCTCACGTCCTGTCGTGCCGTGGCGCTTTCGGCACCCGTGCCCGCCGATGAGACCGGCCCTGAATCAGGTAGGCCTGACGGATGGTCCTGCGAATTCCATATGCCATCCGGAGTGCCGTCGTGCATGATATCGTTCACTGTTCGCCCCTTTTTCGAGCACGCTTCCCTATCAGATTACGCGCCCGGCGAATCGCCGGGGCCGCGACGGCCACAATGACCTTGGCAATGGCGCCGACAGCGGAGCCGGAGTCGCCCGCTCCGTGCACCGCAGCGGGCGCGAAGGCCGATATGCGCAGGGATTCATGCATACCGGATATTGTCCCAACGATTTCCGACAATCGACGGTATGCTTGACGAAACTTTGCAACCTTCTGACGAATCGTATGACGTGTCCGACGTGGAGGCGTTCGCGGCCGCGCACCAATCGCCCTCGGACACCATGGGTGACGGTGACGGCACCGCGGCCGCGCCGACGCTGTCGAAGCCTGGTCTGCTTGTCATGGATGTGGATTCCACGCTGATCGACGAGGAAGTCATCGACGAGCTCGGCGAGGCGGCCGGCAGCGGCGACGAGATAGCGAAGGTCACCGAACGTGCCATGCGCGGGGAAATCGAATTCTGTGATGCGCTGCGTGAGCGTGTCGCATTGCTCAAGGGACTGCCCGTGAGCGTGTTCAACACCGTGCACGACAAGCTGCACTTCACCAATGGCGCGTTGGCGCTGATCGACGAGCTTCACCGTCATGGTTGGAAGGTCGGCGTCGTGTCCGGGGGATTCCATGAGGTCGTTGACCGTCTCGCCGCCGAAGGGCATATCGACCATTGGCTGGCGAACCGTCTGGAAGTGGTGGATGGCGCGCTGACCGGCAAGGTGCTGGGCAATATCGTGTGCAAGACGGTGAAACTGCATGCATTGCAGGCGTGGGCCGCCCGAGACGGGGTTCCCATGAGCCAGACCGTGGCGGTCGGCGACGGCGCGAACGACATCCCGATGATTCAGGCGGCCGGGCTCGGCATCGCCTTCTGCGCCAAGCCGAAGACTCAGCTCGCCGCCCACGAGTCCATCAACGAGCGCGACCTGACCAAGGTGCTGGACTTCCTGCGCTGACGTCGCACGACGATAGCGCCAAGACCACCCTCAGTCGCTTCGCGACAGCTCCCGCCAGCGGGAGCGTGATAATTGCCCCCGCTGGCGGGCCGAGCCGTAAAAAAAGCAGAGCCATTTGTAGACGAGGGCGAGCGACAGCGAGACTGGGGGTGGTTTCACTTACCTCCAGTCCGCAACGCGCACCTCGTTACCGGCAGCGCGCGGCTTCGGAGAGTCGGGCTCCTCGCGCCCAGTCGGCGGCGCGCATCGCCTTCTTGCCCTGTGCCTTGACCTCCAGCAATTCCAGAGGTGTGGAGCCTGTGCCGATCCAGACATTCTTCTTGCCAGCTGCGAGCGCCCCAGACACCAACGACCCGGGTACGTTCGGATTGGTCATATCAGCCGGGTGCGCCCGCAGCACGTGCAGCGTGGACAGCCCATCGTCGAGCCCGAGCCCGTCTGCATCCAGTTCGGTCCATGCCCCGGGATTCGGCGTGCACGCGCGAATCTGACGGTCGACCGCTTCCACCGGCGCACTGAAATCGATATGCGCGTCGTTGACGCGGATCTTCTCCGCCACCGGGTAATCGCCTTCCGCCTGTTCCACGGGATCGGCGGTACCGTCCTCGACGGTGCGCAGCGCGTCGCGCAGCACCAGCGCTCCGGATTCTCCCAGACGGGTCAGCAGGTCGCCGGCGGTCTCATGCTCGCCGATCGGCGTTTCGGATTGCACCAGCAGCGGGCCGGCATCCATCGCTCGCGTGATGCGGAACACGCTGGTGCCGGTCATATCGTCGCCCGACCAGATGGCTCGTTGCACGGGGGCCGCGCCACGCCAATGCGGCAGCAGCGAGAAATGCAGGTTGTACCAGCCGCAGGGCAGCGCGTCCAGCACGGACTGCTTCAGGATTCGTCCGTATGCGATGACCGCGGCGGCCTGTGCGCCGGTAACCTTCAGCTCGTCAAGGAACGTCGGCTCGGCCGGGTCGGATTCCAGTACCGGCAATCCCAGTTCCAGCGCGGCAGTCTTGACCGGGCTGGGCGTGAGCTTGCGTCCGCGTCCGGTGGGCGCGTCCGGGCGGGTGAGCACTGCGACCACTTCGAAGTGCTCGCTGTCCGCGGCGAGGGCGCGCAGGGACGGCACCGCGACGTCAGGCGTGCCGGCAAAGAGGATTTTCAACATGTGTTCCGTTTCCTTCCACGGTATTGGGACTTCAGGCCATTTGCCCTGTCATCATCGTCGAATGCCGGACGACGTGCGGACGGGCGGAGGTCACTGAACCGCCGGGATATCGATGCCCTGCTCGATCAGCAGCTCGCGCAGCTTGCGGGCGTCCGAGAAGCGAATGCCGCGGATGCCGGCCTCGTTCGCGCCCGCGATGTTCATCGCCTTGTCGTCGATGAATACGCTGCTTTCGGCGCTGATGCCGAACTCCTCCAGGGCCTTCTCGTAGATGTCCTTGTGCGGCTTGCGCATGTGCACGTACCCCGACACCAGACGGCCGTCGAGCCGCTGCAGGATCTCGCAGTGCTTCAGCGCGATCGGGAACAGTTCCTTCTCCCAGTTCGACAGGCCCCATACTCCAATGCCGGCGGCCTTCAGATCGTTGACGAGCACGCGGGCACCCGGCACGACGCCGGTCAGGGAATCCTCGAAATTGTCGAGATAGTAGCGCAGGATATCCGCCCACTTGTCGCCGTAATGCTCGCGCATCCACGCCACGCCCTCGTCGGGGCTTGCGCCGCCGTCCATGCGGTCGTTCGCGTCGTAGAAGCCGGAGATGTCATTGTCGAGGAACTGGTCGATGGTCTCCTGCGAATACCTGGGCAGCAGCACGACGGACGGATCCCAGTAGATCAGCACGTTGCCGAAGTCGAAAATCACGTTGCTGATCGGCTTGCCGTCGGCGGCCGCGGCGGGTCCCTGCGCCACCAGCACGTCATGTTCCATATCCGGTTCGCCCGGCCAACCCTTCATGATGCCTCCATCCATATGAACGATTCCAATGAACGATTCCGCGGCGCGCGGCCGCGCACATCCATGGTTCCATGCCATCGAGACGACGCGGTGAATCATCCGCCACACCGATGCATTCCGGCATGCAACTATAAGCGCCGCGTCTGAAAGCTTTCGTCCGAATCGTTTCGGCAGCCCCGAATCTACGCGGCAGATGTCATATACGCCGACATCAATCAGCGCCATAATCGCCGTGAGCAAGACAACGGTCGCCGTGCCAGCACCCGTCTGAGCTAGAGCATTCTCGGAAAGAGGAATCCTTCCGCGCCTTGCCGGCCGTCTTGGTCTCCGCCAGTGAATCAGGACCGGCCTGCATGGTGGCACCGGATGCAGTGACGGCCTGGTCAAAACGATTCCGCCTTTCGGTCGCATGTTGTTTTATGTCATCGAAGCCGTTCCACGACCACACGTTCCGGTATGTCCCGAATGGTTTTGCGCACAGGTGAGATGCATTTCTCGACCGAATACATTGCCACGAAATGCAAAAACAAGCGTTCTCGACATTTCGTGCCACGCGACCGACACGAAAAATCCGCTCCGAATAACAGAATCGCCATTTTCCAATGATTCCCAGTTTCGGTCTCATGGCTCGAAACGACATGTAACCGGGTAAATCTGATTTTGTGGCACAAGAAGTGGGCCGAATGCCGAAAACAGCGATTTCTGACGTTTCGTGGCAAGGAATCCCCGTCTCATCTCACCAACCGAAACAAAAGGTTCCGAATGCTGATTCAATCGGCAGTCAGACATGTCACACCGCCGCTTTCCTCGAAACGACACCTCGACGCGGCGGATAATCTCTCGGATCAGATCAAATCCTTGGGATCGATTTGGAACCGCAGTTCGCCGGGAGTGCGCGACGCCATGTGACGCGCCACCGCGGACCGCAGGCGGACGGCCAATTGGGCACGCATGCCGACCGGCACACGGACCAGGGCCTTGACCCGGTCCTGCATGCTCTCCAGCTCGCGTTCGCTCACCGTCACCGGAGCCGCTATCGGCACCGGCCCCAGCATGCCGGGTATCGGCTCCCCCGCAACATCCAGCGAGGCCCAATCGCCGCGCAGCACGCCGATATCGTCCAAGGCGGCCATCACCGCATCCCGACGCCCCCATACGCATGCGACCGCGCACACCGGAGGCATGCCGGCCTGCCCACGCTCCAGCAATTCGTTCCGGGCGAGCGACGCCGAATCCCACATCATCAGCGCATGGGCCACTGCAGGATCGCATTCACCAATCAGCAGACCCTGTCCGCCACGAGTGCGGGGCGCACACAACGCCATGACCCGCATCCACGCCGTCAGCGCGTCCACGCGGGCGTCCACACCCGGCGCATACAGACTGTTCCACGCGTCCAGGATCGCCACGGCACGATATTCGCCGGCATCCTGCTCCGATTGACGGGATGCAGGCAGCACGCGGGGCTCCGCTCCCGGCGTGGCGATGACGATGCGCGGCGCATCATCCACGTACTCGACGACGCCTCGCGGCTGGCTCGGCGACGATATGACGACGGACACACCGCGGAACAGGCCGCCCAGCTCGCGGGCGGTGCCGGTTGCGCCAACCCGTATCACGCGCATGCGCTCGCAGCCGCAATGCGGGCAATGCCAGTCGACCGCCGCCGCAGCGCACCACCGGCAGCGCGGCACCCCATCACCCATGCGCCCCAGCGGGCCGGTGCATTTCGCGCAACGAGCCTGCGCATGGCATTTCACGCAGCCCAACGCCTCCTGCATGCCGTCCGAGGGGATGGACAGCAGCACTGGCCCTGTCTGCAAGGCCTTCGACAACACCGTCACCGCGGTATGCGGCACGCGGGCGCCTATGCTCGGGTCGGCGAGACGCGCCAGCTCCTCGCGGTTCAGCCACCGCACCCACGGCATCTGATCCCTGCGAGCGGCTGGCAACGGCGTGACGGATGCGCTCGGGCCGCTCACGGCAGTCACGGCCGTGTGGTCCTCGCATTCCCATTGGCTCAACGGGCTACGGGCGTACGACAGCGCCACAAACACTCCCCCGTGCGACTCAGCGCGCAGACGCATGACGCCGCGTGCCTGCGCGTACGGCATCATCCCGTCAGCCTGCTGGTACGCGGCATCATCCACCATCATGAACAGGGCCGGCCCCTCGACCGGAGCATACATGGCGGCACGCAGTCCGATGACGCACCCGACCTGACCGGTCGCCGCCGCCAGATAGGCACGGTACCGTTCCGCCGGCGGCAGTCCTGCGGCCAGCACGACGAAGTCACCGGAGTATCCGCCATGCTCGGCGCCGCCCGGCGCGAAACGGGACAGTCCCAGTCCCTCCAGGGCAACGGCGAGATCCTCGCACTGTCTTATCCCGGGCAGGACCACCACGGCGGCACGGTTCTGCCTCATCGCGGCAGCGATCATCCACGCGGCGTCACGAGCCCACGCACGCGCTCCCGGACGCGCATCCATCACCAGGGCGGCGAACGAGCTGCCCTCCAGGGATGAGCGCAGCATGGCGGCGCCGTCATATGAAGCCTGTATCGTGTCGAAGCACCGTTGCATCAGTTCGTCCGAGACGTGCGAGAATCTGGGCCTTCCCACCCATAGCGAACGCGCGGCCAGTTGCTGTTCGCCGTCGATGCGCGCCACGCGCGGGGGGACCGCCAGGCGAAGTATGTTGGCCCGCGTGCCGCCATAGGCGTCGGCGATGCGCGTGATATCGTCGCGCATGGATTCGGATACCAGCACGTGCGGGCTGATCACCCGTTCAAGAAATCTCAGCGCGGAGCGGGGCGTGGCGCTGGCTGCCGTGCGCTTCCAGATCACGCCGTTGAGGAGCCTGCCCCCGAACCGGACCCGCACCATGACGCCGGGCCGTGCGGCCTGCGACCACCGCTCCTCCACGAGATAGTCGAATGTCTGGCCCAGATGGGTCGCCTGCACGTCCAGCACCACCTGCGCGATCGGGTCTTCCGCGGCCACAATCTTCTCGGCGGGCGCGCGCTTGCGGCGTTTGCGCGGCGCCATGCCGTCAAACGCCAACTGCTGCGCGTCATTCGTACTCATGGTTCATTTGTATCACGCCACCGGTGAAGTCCGCCGCAGGCGGCAACCTTCTCGGGGTGTCCGGCGGCTTTTCTGTGTATGCATGTTGTGTGTATAGACAAGACCACCCCCGGTTTCGCTTCGCGGCAGCCTCCGCTGGCGGGGACGTTACGAAGTGAAACCGAGGGTGATCGTTGTGATTTGCCAGTCAGCGGATGGCGGCCTTGAGCTCGTCGACCTTGTCGGTGCGCTCCCACGGGAACTCGACGTCGACGCGGCCGAAGTGACCGTATGCGGCGGTCTTCGCGTAAATCGGGCGCTTGAGGTCAAGCTCGTCGATGATCGCGGCGGGACGCAGGTCGAACACCTTGCGCACGGCCTGCTGGATCTGCTCGCGGGTCACGCCGATTTCGGTGCCGAACGTCTCGACGTTGACCGACACCGGTTCGGCCACGCCAATCGCGTAGGCGACCTGCAGCTCGACACGGTGCGCCAGCCCCGCGGCGACGATGTTCTTCGCCACCCAGCGGGTCGCGTACGCGGCGGAACGGTCGACCTTGGACGGGTCCTTGCCGCTGAACGCGCCGCCGCCATGGTGGGCGGCGCCGCCGTACGTGTCGACGATGATCTTGCGGCCGGTCAGGCCGGCGTCGGCGGCCGGACCGCCGAGGACGAACGAGCCGGTCGGGTTGACGAGCTGACGGTAATCGTCATGCTTGACGCCGTCGCCGAGCACCTCGTCCAGCACCGGGTCGATGACATGCTCCTTGAGCTGGGCGGCCAGCCATTCCCGGCTCGCCTCCGGGTCGTGCTGCGTGGAGATCAGCACGGTGTCGACGCGCAACGGCTTGTCGTTCTCGTCGTATTCGATGGTCACCTGGGTCTTGCCGTCCGGACGCAGGTGCGGCACTTCGCCGGACTTGCGCACTTCGGTCAGGCGGAAGGCCAGACGGTGGGCCAGATAGATCGGCAGCGGCATCAGCACGTCGGTCTCGTCGGTGGCGTAACCGAACATCACGCCCTGGTCGCCGGCGCCCTGGGCCTCGTACCGCTCCTCGCGGCTGGCCTCGGTCTCCTTCTCGCCGGTGAGGCGCGCCACACCCTGATTGATCTCGGCGCTCTGGCCGGTGATGGCGACGATCACGCCGCAGGAGTCGGCGTCGAGACCGACCTCAGAAGACGTGTAGCCGATGCGGCGCAGCGTCTCGCGCACGGTGGACTGGACGTCGACATACCCCTTTGACGTCACCTCACCGAACACGAGGAACACACCGGTCGCGGCGGAGGTCTCGACGGCGACGTGCGACTGCGGATCCTGCCGAAGCAGTTCGTCGAGGATTTCGTCGGAAATCTGGTCGCATACCTTGTCGGGGTGGCCTTCGGTCACAGATTCGGCCGAGATAAGCTTGCGCTCCTGATTGGTCATATCATCCCTCTTTCGGACTTATCGCCCTACCCGCCTTTTGCGGATAAGGCACAATGATACGTTGGTTCATTCTGTTGTTGCAGGACCTGAACAGGCTACGAAAAGGGCCCGTGCCAGACCTTCGGTCGGCGCGAGCCCCAAGTCGTTCGCTCCTGACGCTCAGTTGTACACGTCACCGCCGTCAAGGGCAAGAGTGTCGCCCCAGAAAAAGCAAATACCGCGTACAGCGAACCGGACGGATTCAGACGAATCAGTTGCCTTCGCTCAGATCATCCTCGCCCAGAGTCTCCTCCAGCAGGCCCTCGTCGATCTCGCGGAAAGCGATCGACAGCGGCTTCTCCTGGTTCTGGTATTCGACCAGCGGGCCGACGTTCTGCAGCAGACCCTCGTTGAGCTGGGTGAAGTACGAGTTGATCTGACGGGCGCGCTTGGCGGCGAAGATGGCCAGCGCGTACTTGGAATCGGCGTGCTTCATCAGATCGTCGATCGGCGGGTTCGCGAAACCCTCGGGCACGGGCGCGGTGCCGAACTCCTCGTTGCCCTTGACCTCGGTATCCTTGGTTTCTTCTGCCATTTTTGCAAGTCTCCGAATCACATGATGGAAATCTATCTCAACCGCAGCAATTATAGCCTCACGCAGCGACCGGAGCGGGTCCGGTGGATTCTGCCAGTTCGTTGCCGACTCGCAGACAACATAAAAGGCTACATAGGCTTAATCCACTGTGAGTTTTGTAACACTTATGAAAATTCCATATTCCGACTCTTGACATGTCGCGTGTCCCTTGCAAGAGCTTGAATAGAACCATGACTGAAATGCGATCTGCAAAAATCATGAACGGGCGCGTCTTCGCAGGTGCCCGAGCCCTCTACCGTGCAGCTGGCGTCAAAGGTGACGACATGGGCAAGAAGCCCATCATCGCCATCGCCAACTCGTTCGACGAGTTCCTGCCCGGCCACGTCCACCTCAACAAGGTCGGCCGCATCGTCTCCGAGGCCATCAAGGAGGCCGGCGGCATCCCGCGCGAGTTCAACACCATGGCCGTCGACGACGGCATCGCCATGGGCCACACCGGCATGCTGTACTCCCTGCCCAGCCGCGACATCATCGCCGACACCGTCGAATACCAGTGCAACGCGCACTGCGCCGACGCACTGATCTGCATCCCGAACTGCGACAAGGTCGTCCCCGGCATGCTCATGGCCGCGCTGCGCCTCAACATCCCCACCGTGTTCGTCTCCGGCGGCCCGATGGAGGCCGGCACCACGATCCTCGCCGACGGCACCGTCAAGAGCACCGACCTCATCGACGTGATGTACGCCACCGCCGACGATTCCGTCTCCGACGAGGAGCTGCTCAACTACGAGAAGACCGTCTGCCCGACCTGCGGCTCCTGCGCCGGCATGTTCACCGCCAACTCGATGAACTGCCTGACCGAGGCCATCGGCCTGGCCCTGCCCGGCAACGGCACCATCCTCGCCTCCCACTCCTACCGCAAGGACCTGTTCGAGCGTGCCGCCAAGCAGGTCGTCAAGATCGCCCACCAGTACTATGACGATTCCGACGATTCCGTGCTGCCGCGCTCCATCGCCACCAAGGAAGCCTTCGAGAACGCCATGACCATGGATGTGGCCATGGGCGGTTCCACCAACACCGTGTTGCACATCCTCGCCATGGCCCAATCCGCCGACGTGGACTTCACCCTGGACGACATCGAGCGTATTTCCCACACCGTGCCGTGCATCTGCAAGGCCTCGCCGTCCGGCAAGTGGGAGATTTCCGACGTGCACCGCGCCGGCGGCATCACCGGCATCCTCGGCGAGCTCGACCGCGCCGGCAAGCTGCACACCAACGTGCACTCCATCGACTACCCGACGCTGGAAGCCAAGCTGGCCGATTGGGACATCATGCGCCCGACCTGCACCGAGGAAGCCCAACAGATGTACAAGGCCGCTCCTGGCCACATCATCTCCCCGGAGCCGTGGACCCACACCACCCTGTTCGATTCGCTCGACCGTGACCGCGCCAACGGCGCCATCCACGACATCAACCACCCGGAGATTCACGAAGGCGGCCTCGCCGTGCTGCGCGGCAACCTGGCCCCCGACGGCTGCGTGGTCAAGACCGCCGGTGTTCCGCCGGAGATCTGGAAGTTCCGTGGACCGGCTCTGGTGGTCGACTCCCAGGAGCAGGCCATCGAGGTCATTCTGAACGACACCCTGAAGCCCGGCATGGCGCTTGTGATTCGTTACGAAGGCCCGAAGGGTGGCCCGGGCATGCAGGAAATGCTGTACCCGACCTCCTTCGTCAAGGGCAAGGGCATCGGCAAGCAGGTCGCCATGCTCACCGACGGTCGCTACTCCGGCGGCTCCTCGGGTCTGGCCATCGGGCACATGGCTCCCGAGGCGGCGAACAAGGGCCCGGTGGCGCTCATCAAGAACGGCGACATCATCGACATCGACATCGAGGCCCGTTCCGTGAACGTCGAGCTGACCGACGAGCAGCTGGCCGAGCGCCGCCGCGAACTGGAGGCCGGCGATGGCTACGTGGCGCACCGCGACCGCAAGGTGAGCCAGGCCCTCAAGGCGTACGCCGCCTTCGCGCGCTCCGCCGACAAGGGCGCCACGCGAGACCCCGAGCTCATCAACAAGCTCTCCGGCCTCGCGTGACGGGATCGTCCGTCACTGCTCGAGAACCGTTTCGCCGGCGTAAGCGAAACGGTTCTTCTTTATCCCGTTCCGAGGACTTCTCCCACATCCTGCCGGCCGTCTCTCTTCCATCTGTTCTATGCCCCCTCAACTGTTGTTCCCGACTTTCTCTCTTCAAGTTTCCCTCTTTCCTCGATACACCGGTGTTCCCATAACACGACACGCCCGGATTGCGCAGCACAATCGTTGTGTCCGGAGTCCAGAACGGGTTTATACCGTTACCTCACAGCGACTATTCGGCGGTCGTGCTGCGCACTCCGGGCGTGTCGTATCACGACGACTGCCATCCCTGTCTCGGACCATATACCAATCGGTCGCTCCTACGTCAAAACGGTTCCAGCAGCTCCGGATTGCCGCTCAACGTCCACAGATCCATGCGCGGATGCAGAAAATCGACGGCACCGGCATGCTCCAAAGCGGCGGCCACCTGACTGAAGTATCGATGCAGTTCGGCCTGGTCAAGCACCGTACTCTGCCAGGCCGGAAGCACCACCCAATTCTTGGCCGCCAATGCGTTCATGCGCCTCGTGTCCGCTACATACTGTTCCAGATGCTGCTGCCCATGAAATTCCATCGCCACGCGATACTTCTCGTATGCCATGTCAAGCCATGCCAATCCAGACCCCAAATCGACCGGATGGTTCGCCTCCGGATTCGGCAATCCCCATTTCATCGCATCCAGACGCAGCTCCCGTTCCCACCGGGAATCGGTGTTCGGGCGAGACAAACGCAACGCCCGGCGTGCGGCCTTGCCGCCATAGACCTTCCGCTCATCAAGGAAATCCATCAGTTCCTGTTTGGTCGCGCGCCTCAGCCGCTCGTCACGGCATGTCAGCCGATCCGCCAATATGATTGTTTCCTCGAACCAGTTGAACCGCACGAATTGGGCGAACGTCGCGGCGGGTGACGTGCAGTACAGATCAAAGATGCGGATTACGATACGGTCGTCCAGCAATGACCACGCGTGACATGCGACATTGGCGGGATGACCGCGTCGCGCGTCACGATTCCGAACGACGATATGTTCCTTGCCTAAATCAAGGACGGCGGTCTCGGGCGGTGCAATGCCCATCAGCCCCAGCGCCGACGACAACGCGAATACCGGCTCATGCTCCAGCGTATCCCTGACCGCCCGGCAACGCTTCAGGTAATAGCGCTGGATGAGCCACGCCTGATGCCGCATGTATTGGTTCGGTGGCGGTTCGTTTCGCATCTCAAACATGGACGAACGGTAACAGGTTTTCCGGCCCGGTCTTCAGGTTTTCGGGCAATGTGGTCGAAGGCTCGATCGTGACACGCCCGGACTGCGCCGCACAATAGTCATGCCACGTTGTCGAACCATTGCAATACAGCCGTTCTATGGAGATGCTACCGAGGATTGTGCAATGCAGTCCGGGCGTGTCGCGCCTGTGGATAACTCCCGGAAAGAGGAAAGGAAGAGGGAAAAGGTAAAGGAAGAGAAGGAGGGGAAGAAAGAAAAAAAAGAAGTCCCTTGACCATGGGGTCAAGGGACTTCGGGCCGCTTACTTCATGAGGTTGCGCAGGACGTACTGAAGGATGCCGCCGTTGCGATAGTAGTCCGCCTCTCCGGGCGTATCGATGCGGACCACCGCGTCGAACTCGGTGGTGGAGCCGTCGGTGTGCGTGGCGGTGACGTGCACGGTCTTCGGGGTGACGCCGCTGTTGAGCTCGTCCACGCCAGCGATGTCGTAGGTCTCGGTGCCGTCAAGACCCAGGGACTCATAGGACTCCCCCGCCGGGAACTGCAATGGCAGCACGCCCATGCCGATGAGGTTGGAACGGTGGATGCGCTCGAAGCTCTCGGTGATGACGGCCTTGACGCCGAGCATCACCGTACCCTTGGCGGCCCAGTCACGCGACGAGCCAGTGCCGTACTCCTTGCCGGCCAGCACGACGAGCGGAATATCGGCGGCCTTGTAGTTGAGCGAGGCGTCAAAGATCGTCGAAGGCTTTCCAGTCGTGAAATCGTAAGTGAACCCGCCCGGCGTGACCTCCTCGCCGACGGAGGCGAGCAGCTGGTTGCGCAGGCGGATGTTGCCGAAGGTACCACGCACCATAATCTCGTGGTTGCCTCGACGCGAGCCATAGGAGTTGAAGTTCTTCGGCTCCACGCCGCGCTCGGTCAGGTACTTGCCGGCCGGGCCGGAGGCCTTGAACGCGCCTGCCGGAGAGATGTGGTCGGTGGTGACCGAGTCGCCCAGGAGGGCCAGCACGCGGGCGCCGTGGATGTCGGCGACCGGGTCCGGCGTGGCCTTCATGCCGTCGAAGAAGGTCTGCTTGCGCACGTAGGTGGACTTGTCGTTCCACGCGAACAGCTCGCCTTCCGGCACGTCGAGGCCCTTCCAGCGGTGGTCGCCGTCGAACACGGAGGCGTAGTCTTTGAGGAACATCTCGCGGCTCACAGTGCCGTCGACCACGGCGGCCACCTCGGAGTTGGTGGGCCAGATATCCTTCAAGTACACGTCATTGCCGTCCGCGTCGGTGCCGAGCGGTTGGGTTTCGAAGTCGAAGTCCATCGTGCCGGCGAGCGCGTAGGCGATGACCAGCGGCGGGGAGGCCAGGTAGTTCATCTTGACGTCCGGGCTGATGCGGCCTTCGAAGTTGCGGTTTCCGGACAGCACGGCGGTGACGGTCAGGTCGTTGGCGTTGATGGCTTCGGAGATCTCGGGCAGCAGCGGTCCGGAGTTGCCGATGCAGGTGGCGCAGCCGAAGCCGACCAGCTGGTAGCCGAGCGCGTCGAGATCGTCCTGGAGACCCGCGGCCTTGAGGTAGTCGGCCACGACCTGCGAGCCGGGGGCGAGCGAAGTCTTGACCCACGGCTTGGGGCTCAATCCCTTGGCGTGCGCGTTGCGGGCGATCAGGCCGGCGGCGATCATCACGGACGGGTTGGAGGTGTTGGTGCATGAGGTGATCGAGGCGATGGCCACGTCGCCGTTTTCGATGTCGAAATCGCCGCGGAAGTCGGTGGACACGGCCACCGGATCCTTGACGGTCTTCTCGGTCTCATAGGCGGGAGCGGTCTTCTCGAACATCTCCTTGGCTTCGGAGAGCAGAATGCGGTCCTGCGGGCGCTTCGGGCCAGCGATGGACGGCACCACGGTACCGAGGTCGAGTTCCTCGTATTCGGAGTACTGCGGTTCCACGTAATCCGGGTCGGAGGCGTCGCCCCACAGCTTGTTGGCCTTGGCGTAGGCTTCGACCAACGCGACCTGTTCTTCGGAGCGGCCGGTCAGGCGCAGGTAGTCGAGCGTGACGTTGTCAATCGGGAAGATGCCGCAGGTGGAGCCGAACTCGGGGCCCATGTTGCCGATGGTGGCGCGGTTGGCCAGCGGCACGGAGGCGATGCCTTCGCCGTAGAATTCCACGAACTTGCCGACCACGCCGTGCTTGCGGAGCATGTCGGTGATGGTCAGGACCACATCGGTGGCGGTAACGCCCTCCGGGATGGAGCCGGTGAGCTTGAAGCCGACCACGCGCGGCACGAGCATGGAGATCGGCTGGCCGAGCATGGCGGCCTCGGCCTCGATGCCGCCGACGCCCCAGCCGAGCACGCCCAGACCGTTTTCGGTGGTGGTGTGCGAGTCGGTGCCCACGCAGGAGTCGAGGTAGGCGAGCGTGTTGCCGTTGGCCTCGGCCTTGCTCATGACCACCTTGGCCAAGTATTCGATGTTGACCTGGTGGATAATGCCGGTTCCCGGCGGCACCACGCGGAAGTTCTTGAATGCCTGCTGACCCCAGCGCAGGAACTGGTAGCGTTCGCCGTTGCGCTGGTATTCGATGTCCATGTTCTGCTGGACCGCGTCAGCCACGCCGTACTTGTCGATCTGCACGGAATGGTCGATGACCATGTCGGACTGGACTTGCGGGTTGATGACCTCAGGGTCGCCGCCGAGATCCTTGACCGCGTCGCGCATGGTGGCGAGGTCCACGATGCAGGGCACGCCGGTGAAGTCCTGCATGATCACGCGGGACGGCGTGAACTGGATTTCGTGGCTGGGTTCGGCGTTCGGATCCCAGTCGAGCAGGGTCTTGACGTGCTCGTCGGTGATGTTGGCACCGTCGATGTTGCGCACCAGATTCTCGACCAGTACCTTCAGCGAGTACGGCAGATGATCGATGCCGTCGAGATTGGCGATGTTGTAGTAATCGAAGTCCTTGCCGGCTGCCTTGAGGGTAGCCAGCTGGTCGTCGCGTAAGGACATGCTTCCTCCGAAATCATGAATCGGCTTATGATGCCGCTGATTATCCGCTACACATGGTACGGGCACGTTACCGAGGCTCTGGCGTGTCGGCTTGAAGTATGAGACAATCGCGCCGCCGTCTCAATGCCGACGCGAGAGCTTGCCCGTCAGTCCGCGCACGAGCGGCGCCAGCCACAGGCACAGCGCGAAGATCAGCGCGGAACCGGCCAACGCGATCAGCGTGGCCACCATCGTGGCGCCGGTCGGCAGAATCAGGGCGAAGAAGTTCGCCACGAACGGGACGAACGCGCCGATCACGCCCGCCGCCGCGAACACCGCCACCAGCACGCCACGCCAACCGTTGAGTGGTCTGGCCACGCGGGCCAGCACGAACACGCCCATCGCGAACAGGATGATGGCGCTGGTGGCGCGCAGGGCGGACAGGTCCGTGGCATCGCCGGTCACGTTCCAGCCCATGACCGGCGGCAGCACCCAAGCGGCCAGCAACACCGACAGCGCAGTGGCGATGCCGCCCGGCAGCGCGAACGTGACCACGCGCTTGAGGAATCCCGGAATATAGCGGCGCGTGTTCGGCGCGAGCGCCAGGATGAACGCGGGCATGCCGATGGTGAGAGCGCCGATATAGGTGATATGGCGCGGCAGGTATGGGTATGGGATTTGCGTCAGCACTACGCCGAGCGAGATCAGCGCGGAGTACACGGTTTTGACGAGGAACAGGCTGGCCACGCGCTCCATATTGGCCATGACCTGACGGCCTCGTGCCACGACGTCCGGCAGGTGCGAGAACTTGGAATCCACCAGCACCACTTGGGCCACGGCTTTGGTGGCGGGTGCCGCGTTGCCCATGGCGATGCCGAGGTCAGCCTCCTTGATGGCGAGCGCGTCGTTGACGCCGTCGCCGGTCATGGCAACCACGTGGTTCTGCGTGTGCAGCGCCTTCACTATGGCCTTCTTCTGGTCAGGCAGCACGCGGCCGAGCACATCGACGTTTTCGAGCACGCGGGCCAGTTCGTTCACGTCCTCGGGCAGTTCGCGCGCGTCCATCGCCACCGGCTCATGGTCGCCTGTCAGTTTCACTCTGCGGGCGATGGCACCCACGGTCACTGGATTGTCACCGGAAATCACACGACAGCGCACACCCTGCTCACGGAACCAAGCGAGCGTCCGCTCGGCGTCCTCGCGAATCTTCTCAGAGCACAACACCAACGCCACCGGCTCAGCCTGCACATCCAGTTGCGGGCCGTCCGAGACATTGGCTCCCTCAACTGCGTCCCTCAGTCGCTTCTGGCGACAGCTCCCCTCGGAGAGGGGAGCTGTAGACCGCGCAACCAGCAACACACGGTTGCCGTCATTGGCATACTCGTTAACCTGCTGCAACACCGACGAATAGTCACCCTCAAGCGCAGAAATAATCACCTCCGGCGCTCCCATGTACCAGGTCTCGCCGGATTTACGCACCGCACTCCATTTGCGCGCCGAAGAGAACGGGACACGAGACTCAACCGCACCTGCCCCATATCCTTGGGCCTTGAGCCCGGCGAGTACGGCTTGGCCGGTGCCGTTGGGCTGCTCTTCGTTGCAGCAGTCGTAGAGGGCCTGCGTGGCTGCCTGTTCCGCAGCCGCATTGGCGGAATCGAGCATCACGAGCCGGTTGAAGGCGATACCGCCATCGGTGATCGTGCCGGTTTTATCGAGGTTCAGCGCGTCCACGCGAGCCAGTGTCTCCACGGATTCAAGCTCCTGCACCAGCGTATTGTGACGGGCGAGACGCATGGCGGCCACCGCGAAGTTCAGCGAAGTCAGCAGCACCAAGCCTTCGGGAATCATGCCTACTACGCCGGCGACCGCGGAAACCACGGCTTGCCGCCATTCGCCGGTGGAGAGTGCCGTGCCCCAACCGCCGACCGTATGAATCTGCGAAAGAATCAGCAGAATGCACAGCGGTACTACAAGGAAGGTCATGAATTTCAGAATCGTGTTGATGCCCTTGTTCAGGTCGGACACGGTTTTCTTGTATACCTTGGCCTGCGCGGTGAGCGTGGCGGCGTAGGAATGGCTGCCGACCGCATTGACCTTGACCAATGCCATGCCGGAGACCGCGGTGGCACCGGAATACACCTGCTCCCCCACCTTGTGGCGCACGGTACGAGATTCGCCGGTGAGCATGGATTCGTCGAGTTCCAGTCCCCAGGTCTGGATGATCTGCCCGTCGGCCGGCACCTGTTCGCCGGCACGGATCCACAGCAGGTCGTCGAGCACGATCTCGTTGTGGGGCACCTCCACGTCCCTGCCGTCACGATGCACGAGGAATTCGGAGGCCACAAGGATGGAAAGCTTATCCAACGTGCGCTTGGCCCTGAGTTCGGTGACGATGCCGATGCCCGTGTTGATGATGATGACGAAACCGAACACCGCGTCCCTCCAGGAACCGGTGATCAGCACCAGTACCATCGCGGCGAAGATGATGCCGTTGAACAGCGTGAAGACGTTGGCCCGCACGATGTCGAGTACCGAACGCGACGTGGTGCTCTTCACCGCGTTCGTCTGACCGCTCTCCTCGCAGGCGCGCACTTGCGAGGCGGTCAGGCCGTTTTCCTCGACTTCAGGCAGGTTCAGGGTTGCATTCATACGTACTAGCCTACCCGTGGCAGCATAACGGGGGCATCATTCCCAGGCAGTATTTTCACACACGTCCCCCATCGAGCGCAGCAGGATGAGGTGTGACTCTCGGCTGATCACCGCAGCCACCTACGCCTCCACACCTCCCGCCGGCGGGAGGTGGCGCGCAGCGCCGGAGGGTGGTCAGACAGAATAGCCGGCAGGCGATGAAACGCCAAGCCACCCCCAGTCGCTCCGCGACAGCCCCGCCAGCGGGGCGAAAATATGGACTACCGCTCCCGCGGAAGAGCTCCGGATATCGGAAGGTCAGGACAGGTTGTCGGTGACGTTCATCGTGCGGGGATGGGGTTTGTCGTCGACGATGGTGACGACGGCGTCGTCGAGGGCGGTCACGCCGTCTCCCTTGCCGGTAAGCGTGAACGTGACGGCGAACAACGTATCGTCGTCGGGCGGGGCGACCGGATCCAGGAGGATGACGGGAACGCCCGCCTTGCGCGCGGACTGCAACGCGGCATCCCAGTCTTCGGCGTTCTTCTCGTTGACGGCAATGCCGTCGATCATGATGACGGTGGCCTTGCGCGTGACCATGGACCGCACTCCGCGCTGCGCGGCGGCATCCGGATCGTCGACCATGCTGGTGGATACGTAGGGCGCCTTCAACCCGGCCTTGTTGAAGGCGTTCAGCACATCAGAGTCCAGGCCGGTGTCCACGGAGCCGATGACGCCGACGACGATATCCTGCCGTTGGACGCCCTCATGGGCGATCTCCGGTTCGCTCTCCTGCGTATCGCCGACCGCCTTGCCCTGCGGCACGCAGGAGGTGAGCGACATCACCGCGGCCGCGGCGCACGCGATGCCAATCCCACGGCGCCACATGCGCCGCAGGAACCCGCAATCATGATCGCCGCGTACCCGACCCATCGCCTCACCGTCCGATGCGTGTGAACCAGGCCACCGTCTCCACGTGGTGGGTCATCGGGTAGATGTCGTACGCCCGGATGTCCGACAGGCGGTACCCGAGCGAGATCAGCGTCGCCGTGTCGCGGGCGAGGCTGGTCGGGTCACAGGCGACATAGATGACGTCCTTCGCGCCTGCCTGCGCGATCTGGCGGCACACCTTGGCGTGCGCGCCGGCGCGGGGAGGATCGAGCACGACCAGATCGGGTCGTGACAGATGGGCCGGCACGTGCGCGAGCGTGGCGGACACATCGCCGCAACGGGCGTCCACATCAGGCAGGTTCAACGCGCGGAGGTTGCGTTGCGCGTTCTTCACCGCGGTCTTGCCGCCCTCCACGCTGAGCATGCGCGTGCGTTCGGCGGTCATCGTGGCCAGCGGCAGCGTGAACAGTCCGGCACCGGAATACAAGTCCCAGATGCAGGCGGAGGTCATGCCGTCAAGCGCCTTGTTCGCTAAGTCGATCACATGGCCGGCGAGCATGACCGGCGCCTGACGGTGCACCTGCCAGAAGCCGTTCGCGTCGAGATGATCATAGACCAGCTACTGATAAAGGTGTTTGGCAAG
>OBZM01000179.1_pt1 | contig 18382 bp, 20 predicted proteins | sample 1476941 | NCBI WGS metagenome assembly OBZM01 (sample SAMEA2580243, study PRJEB22360) | human gut metagenome | biome: human gut; feature: human-associated habitat; material: faeces | place: Denmark | collected 2008/2010
GTTCAAGGTCCCTGGCCCCTCGAATGGCGGGTCAAGCCGGTAGCCGACCCCTTCGAGGGCGTAGCGGTACTGTCGGCCGCGTTCACGGAAGGCGTCGCCTGGCTTGCGTTCGGTGAGCGTCACGTGCAGCCGTTCGTCGGCGAAGACATCCTGCATGCCCAGCATGCCGGTGCACTCGCGCCCGCCGATGGTCTGTGAGGTGCGCATGCCCGGCAGGCCGAACCGGTCGTAGGCCACCTCGAAGTCCTTGACGTCAAGAACAGAACCGAGGCCGGATAGCCGGGCGAGCTGCCCCTTGTCGCCGAGACGTGGATGGTCGGGGCCGTAGCCGTCGTCCTCGCGGGCGGCGTAGGTGAAGTGGTCGAGGAACTGGGTGTCGAAATCCGTCATAACTCTTCGTCCTCGTTGTCGAGCGTGTTCGTGATGCCGTTGGCGACGGATTTGGCGAACCTGTCCTGCCTGCCGACGGGGATGGAGAACGTGTTGAGGTTGTCGTTGGTATCGTGGTGGTCGAGCGCTTCGAGTGCTGCGTTCTCGGCGGCTTGAGTCACGTCGTCGAGCATGTAGGCGTGTTCGAGGTCGATGCCTGCGTCTGTGAAGTCGGCGATGAGGCTCGGGGCGAATCCGGCCTTGATGAGCTGTTGTGCGATGTTCATGATGTTCTCCTCTTGTTGTGTGGCGTTCACGAACATCATGCGTCCGCGAGCGCATCCGCCCATCCGTCGGCGAGAGAGACCGCACGGCCCGCCGCCGCGGTCATGGCCGCGTATGCCTCCTGCACCGCAGGGTTCGACGTGACCGTGGAGTCGAGCCGTTGGATGGCGGCGCGCCAGAAGCCCCACTGCCCGTGTCTCTCGTCGTCGATGACACGCTTGAGACTCCGCAGATCCCTGGCGGCGCTCTCGTCATCCCCGATATGGTTCAGCTGCACGGGGCACTTCCAACCGGGATACGGCGTACCCACCTGATCGGCATCCGCCCCATCGGGCAGCAGCGTGGTCTCGAACGCGATCACGCTGCGGTCAAGCTCGTGCAACGCCTGTTCCATGCGCTCGCGCCGGGATGCGTCGACGGCGCTCATGAACCGCAGGGCCTCGGCGAACACGCCATGGGAGTCGAACCCCCAATCCCCGATGACGCCCGCGCGGAACCGCTCCATGTCACGGATCGCGGCAATAGTGTCGGCCATGATCAGTCCTTTCATAGGGTTGCGGTACAGGAACGCCTCCAACGCACGCGCCGCCTCGACGGCCGACGCGTGCCGGCGTGGCGAACGCCGCCCGTCCGCGCTTACCCAACGCCACGTGCGTCCGTCACGTGTCCGATATACACGGCCCATCGTCTTGCGGGGTGGCGTGACGCGTATCAGGCGCCCCTGCTGGTCCAGCTTGTATTCGCCGTCGAAACCGGTCAGACATGTCTCGCTCATCTCCATCACCTGATCACCGCCCGCCATCCGCCGATGGATTCGGAATGTCCACGCGCATACTCGGCGGCCTGTACGGGCAATGGCGACCATTCCTCCCGGTGTTCGGGCGGTGACGTCAATCCCATCAGCCAATCGAGTCGATACTGGAGTATCGCATCCGTCACGCCGTGCTGGTCCGAGACCATGAACACCAGTGCCGTCCCGTCCATGCTCTCGTGGATGGACATGACTCCCGTGAACCAGGTGCATATCGGGATCATCGGGTATCTGCGGAACACGTCACGCTGCACTCCGTCAGGAATCCTGACGCGACATGAGGCGACGCCGGTCTCCAAAGGCGGATGACCGGACGTCGCATCACGGCGTGTCTTCGATAGTCGATGCCTCAGCCACATGATAAGACCCATGATCATTCCCTTTGTCTCGGCGATTTGCGCCACGGTTTCCATGGTCTTGCGCCGCAGTCAACATTCTGCCGTCGATGGCCAATATGCGTCCGCACGTGTCCTGCGCGCTTGACAGTGCGACGGACGGAACGTGTGGGTTTCGTTTCCATGCCGGCAGGTGATGCGGCGGGCTTGGCGGCCGCGTTTTCCGCCGACGGGTTTCACGTGATTGTCTTCCGCGTCGTCGGTTTCGCCTTCGATGGTGATCTTGGCAGCGTATTCCAATCGGCTCAGTGCCTCAATGGCCGCCTGCCCGTTGCGTGCGAACGGTCGCCCCCCCCAACCGCAGCCGGTCTTCGGCGTCTTCGAGGATGATGCGGGCCATCGTGCCGGACGGTTCGGATGTTTCGGATTCGATGGCGTACAGCCGGTAGCGGATGGAATCAAGCATGACCCCCATGGTAGGCCCGAATGGCCCGGATGGGCCTACCATGGGGCTTCCGTCATCAAACCGGCTGTTCCGGCGTCATCGGATTCGACGATCAGAACACGAAGAACGGTTCGCCGATTTGTTCCATATAGCTTCTGGCGTTCCTTAACGGCATGAACATGGTTTTCGCGTTGGGTAGCCGCAGGAACCCATGGTCTTCATACCATTTGCCCAACGTGTCGTTCAGAGGGTCGAGCATGACCAGTCTGCCTCCGGCCATCACGCTCAGATCGCATGCCATATGGACCGCATGGCACAGCAAGGCCGCGCCGACACTCCCGTTTCCCTTTTTTCCTCTGAGGTCCTTGCGGACGGCGAGCTCGCCTATCAGCCATGAGGGATGCGCCATGGTGGGTTTGCCCGCCTGACGGCTTTTCGGCAGGCCGATGCCTCGGATTGCGGACGGCGAAATCGTGTAGAATCCGGCGATGTCCTCGCCTTTCATGGCGACATGCACGGCGCACATGCCTATCTTCGAATAGGTCAGGCTCTTGTCCAGCCAGAAATGATCCAATTCTGGGTTGCCGCTGGCGAATCCCTCGATGGCGTCCTGGGTCAGATTCGTCTGGGGGATGATGCGATCCCATGCCACGCGCATGCTGCCGGGACGCATCAGAGCTGGGAGGTCAGCCACTCGAAGTCCTTCTCGTTAATGTCCACGACCGGGCGGACCGTGAAATGAGGCACATGATGGTTGCGGCGCGTCGTTTCGTCCGAGTTCATCAACCGCGAATAGTAGTCGTGCATGCTCTTGTCACTAATCGTCGCCGCCTTGAGCCCGTTGTTCCCGTTGTAGGCGTCCTTCCAGGGGTCCTCGGCGTGGGTGAGATCCCGAAGATCGTCCCCACCCATTCTCCCGTATGACGAGAGCACCCCATCAAGCAGGGGCATGTAATCGGCCGGCACCTTGTCACGGTCGCCGTGGATGTCGTCGGCGATGACGCTGTACTGGTGCGCGTGCCGCTTGTACACGTCGTACACGACCGGACCGTCGCCCCAGGCGGCGATCGGCTCGCCAAACACCGGGGCGTTGCCCCATACCAGACTCCACGCCTTGCAGTAATAGAGAAGCTTCTGCAATTGGAAGGCCGTCAGACGTCCTTTCTCCTGAAGGATGTAGTCCGCCACATCCAACGCTCCGCACATCATCGGCCTCCTTTCGCCTACATCGCAACACGGTAAACCCGATTATCTAACATTATAGTGCGGACACGGCTCTTCGCGGCGTGGGGCCGCCGCGTGCCGTCCGCGTTGAACTGGGCGAGCTGCCCGATCGCATTGCCCGTGTTCTGCAAAGCGCAGTTCAACAGGCAGATCCACTCCCGCCGGGTTGATTCCACGTAGGCCGCCGTATCCGCGTACGAGTCGAACCAGGGGTTGATGCTCCCGGGGTTGTCGATGGTGTCGGAACCGTCATCGCAGGATGGTCTGTCGTCCTGCCAGTACGCCTCGACCCACCACAGGGGCACGTGTCTCGCGCCCCGCCGCAGGGGGCTGACGCGCGCATCCGTCGCATCGAGCCACACCGTCGTACAACAGACCAACAGGTCGCAGTCCAGATAGTCGTCCCCGCCGTCCAAATGGATTTGAGCGATCTTGTTCCGAGGCGTGTGCTTTCGTTCCGACGGTTCGACGTCAAGGAACCAGCGCCACACGTTCTCGAATCTGTTCACATTGGATGCCGTCATGATATCCCCTCGCTTTCCTGTTGTGATGACCATGCGTCCGCAGCCGGAGGCGGGACGGTCAGCGGGACTCCGGTCCGATCGCGCCGTCGCGCATCAGACGGAAGAACCCGACCCACCGGCCGTCCGCCGGCTCGACGCGGTTCGACACAGGCCGGACATCCCCAAGCGGCTCGTCGAGCGGTATCAGGTTCTCCCACAACAAATCGCGCGCCGCGTTCAGGTTCCAATGGTTCGCATACAGGCATGGCAGTTCCTGCGCATACCGTTCCCACCGTTTCGGGATATCCGGCTCGTCGGATCGCATGTCATGCCGGAACGCGCTGAACAGCATGATCCCACAGTCGAGCGGCTGGAAGCGCAGCGTCTGGGAGCCGTGATACTGCAGGTTCGCCCTGGCCTGCATGGCGATCCGCTTCCACGCGACCGGCGCCTCCCTGTCGTGGATGATCCGGTCGGCCAGCTCGGCCTGTGTGTCGGGCGACATGACATGCCAGTTGTCGCGCACTACACCGAACACAGCATCATCCGCGTAGGTGCCGCGTCCCATCGCATAGGCGACGGCGGCGGGCAGCAGATGGTCGATGTCAGCTTGATCGAGATACAACGTAGTCGTCATATCGCCTGTCTATGCGTCTCGCATTCCCTGACGACGATTACGATACAATGATTGCAATCTCGTCGAAATACAGGAGAACCATCCATGATCGCGTTTTCTCATTGTCATCATACTGGTGGTTATCGTGCTGCCCATCTGGCTCCTCATACGAATGCTGCGACTTTCAGGGCGTGCATTGCATTGGCTTCGTACGAGACCTAAGTTCCCCTCGCATCGTTCGCAGAAGGCATGGGAGGAACCTGATCCCAAGCTGGTGTCGCGTGTAGCAAAAATATTCTCCATCATCACCGACCGACATGGCTGGAACGGATGGCAGGTCGTCGGCCGTGATGCCAGTTACCAATACAGCTTGCTTGACATCCACTCGGATTGTTCCGATTTGCGTTCGCTCAGCAATCAAGGATTATTGCGAGGAGAACCGGGTTTGGGACTGGAGGAGGCTTCGGAATTCGATGAGCGACAGATCCGAGCCGGCGAAAAAGGCGAAACCATACTGGCACGCGCCATTTTGGGAGAACATCCGCCTTTCCTGTCCTGGTGGAGTCTATACGGATTTGACGAATACGGCAGACTGACAGTCAGCGATATCGACTGTGTGCTGCTCGGCATGCGTCCCAACGGACGAATGGTCGCATGGTTTATTGATGCGAAATGCTATAAAGGCGGCGCTGACACAGTGTATGCCCAATTAGGCGAATGGCATCTAGTCCGTGTCAGCCGGATCCGGCGCGCGTTCGTCGCCGACTCTGCAGGCAAGCCATGGCTGACGATGAGTCCGAACATGTGGGAACAGCGCGAACGTTGGGCACCTCTGCTCAAACAATATAGCATCGAATCATACTGAATGGTATGCGTGACTCCACCCGGCGATTACGGCACGCCTGACATGAGCGCCGTGACTTGGCCGGGCGGAATTGCTACGACAGACATCCCCACCCTACGCACCATGGTCTACAGTCAATGCTCACCTGGTATGTTGGCGTATATTCCCCCAGCCGTAATCGCCTTGTTCGACAATCATCTCAAACGATGACATTACATCAGCGCAGCATCATCTGATGCGCGCTCAACAACAGGGACAGCACCCGGTTGCAGCCACGCTGCCACGGCCAACGATGGGGCAGTCCGGCGATGATCTCCCGCTGCTGGCGCCAGGACAACAATTGCCGGCCGGACAGCAACAGGCGGATCGTACGCGGACGATCCTCGGCGAGCATGCGCTTGATCGTGCTCTCCTCCAGGTCGTCGCGCATGCCCGCCTGTTCGATGGCATTCGAGCGCACGCGCGCATCCGGGTCGTCCAACAGTCGGCGCAGCACCTTGTTTGATACGGCGCGGTTATAGGCCACGGCGCGGCGCACGCGCACGTTGTCATCCCCGGCCAGGTCGGCGAGAACAAGCCGGTCCGCATACGGGTTGCAGGCGAGCTGAAACCGGATACGCGGATCCGGGTCGCTCGCCTGGTTGCGCTGGCGCACGCCGCCCGTCTCAGACCAGACGCGCGCCGGCGCCCTGGCGGGGAGCGTCCTTCGGACGGAGTTCGCGGCGGGCGGCGGGACGAGCGCGGGCAGACTGACATTCGCGGACGGGTTGACGTCGTACTGGCCGCCCGTCGAGTTCGGGCTGCCGGCCGGTTTGCGGGGCTGAGTGCTCATGCTCCCGGACTATGCGCGAGAGTCCAGGAGAAGAGGGCGTCGATCATGCGCGACGCTTGCCATGCGGACAACGGTTGGACGACGCTACGGCATGCACGCGGACAGTCGGGTATCGACGGTATCTGCCCCACCAGTTCACACCCGCTCAAACGCAGCAGACAGGCAATCTGATCGCTTGAGGCGTACCGGCGCCGGCTTGCGAAATTCATGGCGCTCCTCCTTGCTCGCACTCTTGCCGTCTTCCATGCGTCCGGAGCGACGGACGCATACGCCGGGCATGGATATCAACACGCTGATCGACACGTACGATATACGGCTCTGGCATACGGGCGCGGACACGCCCATGCTGAACGTGCGCAAGCCGGGCGAGGACATCAAGACGACCAGGCGGCTCCTGACACCATACAAGAACATGATCGTCGAAGAACTGCAACGAACGCGACGAGCGGCAGCGCCGCAGACAAAGGTCGGCGGAGCGGGTGCGCCGGTTGCAAGCCGAACACGGCATGACCTTCGACGACCTGAAACACGGCGACCTCGTTCTCGTGTTCGACCAGCAGATACCCCATTGTCATCTGATCATGCGCGCCGACGCAATCATCCCCGGCGCGGTGTTCGACTGGCGTGACGACATCACCATCATCATGAGCGAGGATGACGGCGAAAGCCTGGCCCGACGGCTCGACATACCATGGTGGCTCATGGACAGCGACCAAGTGGAACAGCGGATGCCCGACACCATCCAAGCCGACCCTCATTGGTGCGCTTTGACCGTCTACCGGGTCATGGACGAGTGGGCGCGACGGCATGAGGAACGGCGACTCCCCTATCGTGGGGCGACGAGAAGCTACTGGCATCTGGACGCCGAGGATGTCCGCGACATCATCGGGACAGTACGTGCGCGCATCGACGAACGCGTGGAACAGGAGCGCGAAGAGCGTATCACGGCGCACCGTCGTGTCGTCGAACGGTTCAACGAGCAGACAAGCAAGCCTCAAACCCGAAAGGATGTCAAACGGCTGCTGTGCGATTACAACAACCTGTACAACGAAGGCGGCAGCGGATGGCTGTCGTGGATCGTCTGCCGTGAGGATGCCGAACAGGCCGCGCAATGGCTAGGCGAACACGGCATCCGGGTGACGGTCGGCTAGCAGGACACCTGAAAATCAGGATGCCGGGCGCAATAGTCACGCACCGAAGTCAGCCATAGGATAGCGCCCGCCACCGTGGCGTGCGTGGTGTCATACCGGTCCACGAGCTTGCCGCGATCCGCGCGCCGGATGGCGGCAAGCGCCTCGGTGATGCGACGCGCCGCCTCGCCTCCGGTCAGACCGTTCAAGTCATGCCGTGGGCTGACATGGTAGGCGGCGTACAAGCCGCTCAAGGCGGTCGAAGTCGTGTAGCGCCTGCCTTTCGACTCGCCCCACTCGAAATCGCCTTCACGCCCGCACACATCATAGAGGCAGTCCGCGGGGATGTCCCGGCGGGCGACATACAGGTTACCGCTCACTGGTCGTCCCCTCCTTCGATGTGGTCGAGCACGCGCCGGTATGCGGCGGCATAGATGGCATAGCTGTTCGCGGTCAATGGCAGGGCGAGGTCCCGGCAATGTCGGGCGTTTGATTCGTTGTCGTCTATCTGCCGGTTGAGCCATTTTTTAAGGTCATCCACAGAGGCATCCTTATCGTATATGGGAATCGTCTTTCAGGCTGCTATGCGCGGTCGAACAACAGTTGTCCTTGCCTCCGTATTCAAGACACGGCTCACCACTACACTTCCCGCGTGCTATACAAAACCGATACGCTGCATTCCGCGACAAAATCACATCCACAGTCACATCCAAGGATCATCAAAGCCAATGCGATTGAACGTTAGACCGACGACCACAGGCGGGGGCACACGATATCCACAGCGTCATGCCGGTCCTGCGGAACGACTCATGCGTCCGCGGAACGCGTCAATGCCTTGAACATGAGACGCAGTATCGTCTCGCAGCCACGCTGCCACGACTCCCCCATCATGAGCGCAAAACCGACTTCCGCGCCCGCCGTCGAATCCCCCATGGGGGTGACTGTGACGGAGACCAACGGTCTGATATGCTCGACCGGACCGAAAGTCATCGCGTAATCGGCGCAGAATGACTCCTCTTCCTGGGGACCATGCTCGGGCAACGCCTTCATGAGCGTGTTCGACAAGCCGGGGAACGGCCAGCCTTTGAACGCCATGATCCCGATGCTGGCATCGTTGTCCGACGTCTCCACATGCGCCGTGCATATCACATCACCCTGCATCCGCCCGTCAGTCGGATACAGGCAGAACTTCAAGCTCATGGTCACCTCCATATCCCGTATGTCACACACGGGATATGCGTCCGCATACGACAGGGGCCGGGATGCCTGTACCAGCATCCCGGCCCCTGTTGTGCCGTAAGGTTTACGGGTGTCAGATGTTCCAGCCGTCGGCGTGACGTGCCCGGCGGACACGCTGGAACACGCAGCCCGTGCCGGTCAGCGCCATGATTGCCGTCAAGGCGACGGCGGCGGTCATGTCCGCGCCCGTTTGTGCCAGCGGCTTCGCGTCGTTGCCGGCGACATGGTAGCCGGCCTGCACGGTCTTCGGGGCGGTGACGACCGGGTTGGCGGCCTTGCGGCGAGCCTCCTCGGCCTTCTTCTTCGCCTCCTCGGCCTTCTTCGCGGCCTCCTTCTTCGCCTCCTCGGCCTGCTTGGCATCGGCTTCAAGCGCCTTCACACGGGCGTCGGCCTTGTCGGAGGCCGTCTTCGCCTCGTCATACGCGCCCTTCGCCTTGTCGTATGCCTCGCCGGCCGTCTTCGCCTTCGCCGCCGCCTCGTCCAGGGCGTCGTGCGCGGTCTTCTGGTCGGCCTGCGCCGCCGCAAGGGCCTTAGCGGCCTCGTCGTACGCCTGCTGGGCGACCTTCAGCCTCTCCTCGGCCTTCGCGTACCCGTCGACCACGGCCTGGGCGTCCTTGAGCTTCGCCTCGGCCTGCTTGACGGCCTGCTCGCGGGCCGTGACCTCGTTCTCGGCGACGGTCACCCGCCTGTCCGACTCGTCGGCCTTCGCCTGCGCCGTCTTGGTGTCGGCCTTCGCCTTGTCGTACGCCTCGGTCTTCGCCTTCTGGTCGGCCTTCGCCGCCGCAAGCGCCGCGGCCTGGTCCTTCTGGTCGGCGACCGCCTTGTCGTACGCGGCCTTCGCCTTCGCGTACGCATCCGCTTTCGCCTTGGCGGCCGACTGCGCCTGCGCGGAGGCCTGCTCGGCGCGGGTCAAAGCGTCGGCTGCGTCCTTGGCGGCCTTCGCCGCGTCGGCCAGCTTGGCCTGCGCGTCCGAATACGCCTTGATGTCAGCGTCCTTGTTCTTGCGGTAGTCGAGGATCGCCTGACGGAACTGAGCGACCGTGACGCCCGTATCCGACTCGTCGGCGCTGAAATTCTGACCCGTCACCGGCGCCATGTCCCCAGCGGCCGTGTACGCGAGGCCGGCGAGCGTCATGTCCGGGTTGATGATGTTCAGATAGTGGCCGACCTTCATGTACAGGTCCGGGTACTTCTGGGACACCTGATACGCGCTCAGGCCCTTGAGCTCCGGGTGCGCGTCATACACCTTCTTCTCCTCTGTGTACCACACGTCGAACGGGGTGGTGGAGCCGAACGCGAGGTTCTGGGCGCCCGTGAACGACACATGCTGCATCTTATGCTGGTACGCGTTGTAGTCGGTGGCGATCTGGATGAGCGCCGTCTGGTTGTCGCTCACCTTCCACTCCGGCAATCCAAGCTCGCGGCGGATCGCGTTGCCCTTGTCGAGGATGTCCAGCGCCTTGAGCATGTTGTCAAGGTCGGTGGCGCTCGTCTTGTCGCCGATATGCAGGTACTGCGCGTACTTGTTGTTCTTCAGCGTGTCCACGGCCTTGTCGGAGCCGCGGTCCTCGAAGAAGCCGAGCGAACCCTGCGCGAGCTGCTTGGTGGCCGTGTCCGCCGCACTCTTCTTCGCGTCAGCGTCCGACCGGGCGGCCGCCTTCGCGTTGTCCGCCGTGTTCTTCGCAGCCTCGGCGTCCTTGGCGGCCTGCGCCTTGTCCGCGGCCGCCTTCGCGGCATCGTCGGAAGCCTTCTTCGCGTCGTTCATGGCCTGCTCCAGCTTCGAGAGGTCACCGGTCTGCGACTCAAGATCCGCGACCTTCTTGTCCGCCGCATCCTTCGCCGTCTTCGCCGCATCCTCCTTGGCCTGCGCGTCCGAGACGGCCTGCCTGTCCTTCTCGGCCTGGGTCTTCGCGGCCGCGACCGCCTGCTGCGCGTCCTTGACGGCCTGCTGCGCGTCGGACACGTTCTGCTTGGCGTCCGAGACGTTCTTCGCGGCCTCGGCCTGCTTGGCGGGGTCCTGAGCGTCCTTGGCGTTCTGCTTCGCCTTGTCGAGATCGGCGGACGCCTTGTCGGCGGCCTGCTGCTTGTCGGCCGTCTGCTTGTCGGCCTTGCCGGCGGCGGCTTGAGCGGCCTGCTTCGCCTTGTCGGCCTTGTCCTTGTCGGCCTTCGCGCCGTTCAGGTTCTGGCTGGCCTCGTTGAGCTTGTCCTTCGCGTCCTTGGCGGCCTGCTTGGCTTCGGGCAGCGAGTCCGGGGTGGCCTGTACGGCCGTCTCGGCGGCCTGGGTGGCCTGGGTGAGACGGTTCTGCGCCTCGGCGGTCGGCTGGTCAGCCAGTGCCTGGGTGGCGGGGGCGACCAGTGTCGCGGCCGTGATGGTCGCTGCGATGATCTGCTTCTTCATGCATTCTCCTTTGTTTGGATTGCCTGACGTGCGCTGTCATGCGTCCGCGACACGATTCTAGTCCTGACGGAGATATGACGCGCCCCGAGCGTCCGCTGTAAGAGTGGCAGACAGCATAAAAGGGGCGCCCATGATGGACGCCCCCTACCGGCCACCAAAACAAAAAATGCCCCACCGAACCGGCGCGCGTGAAATCGCGACCGATTCGACGGGGCATATACGAAAACGGTTCAGAACAGCGGGATATCGCAAGTCGCCGAACCTATGGACCCGGAGGCGTCCTTCGAGACCTTCTCCTGTCCGTTGACAATCACCTTGCAGGACACCGTCTGGTCGTCACCGCCCATGATGTCGCCGGAGACGCTGAGCATGGTCAGATCCTTGGTTTCGTCACCTGTGTAGGTCTTTGACCAGTTGCCAGAGAACTTCTGGCTGCTGGACGACCCGTTCTCCCAGATCATCACTGTTCCTTCGCCGCTGGCGGTTGTCTGGAGTTCGATGGTCTTCTCCGCCGGTTTCGCCGGAGCTGTGGTGGACTGGCCGGTTTTACCGCCGGTCGAAGCGGGCGTCGTCGTGTTGCCGCCGGATTGGCCGGCACCGACCGCGCCGATGACCACCAGTACGACGATCAGCCAGAACCACCAGCGTTTCAGCAGCGACTTCTTCTTTGGTTTGTTTCCACGTCTACGTGGTGTTTCACTTACCGGAGCTTCAGGGGGGGGGTGATGTTTGGTGCAGTCATGAGAATCTCCTTCTTCTTCGGGAAACCCGGTATGGGTTTCCTTCTGCGAGCCGTCGACCGGGTTCGAACCGGTGACCTGCCGCTTACGAGGCGGCTGCTCTACCAACTGAGCTACGACGGCGAAACCGCCTCGGCATGAGAGGCGGCGGATGGGCCATGCGAGCGAAGGAGTTCTTGCCCTGCGGCCGACTCATGCCATCGGCTGCAAGCTGCTCCCGTTCGGGAACCCAGCGTTTCGCATGTGATCACTGGTCCCATCGTGCTTTCGCCGGGATTCGAACCCGGACTGAACAGTTCCTTAGACTGTCGCCTCTACCGGTTGGGCTACGAAAGCATGCGCGGACACCACTCTCACAGTGCAGCGGCGGTATCCGCGTAAGTCCACGGTTTGCACTCAAGCCGGCGGTGGACGCGCTTGGCTACGGCTTGAGGCATGACATGGAGCATGGGCGGATGCCCATGCTCCATGAGACTGTTCCCACAGCATGTGGGTCAGCTGACAAGAAGCGCGGTCGACCACGCTTCAGGAAACCTTTCCCGCGACTGGGCGGGTAGGCTCATCGGATTCGCTCCGATCCCTCCGACAAGGGACTGTCCGCATCATCCAGGGGGTGATGGGAGCTACGGCATCCATTCCTGTCGAACAAACGGGAACGCGGATACCGGACACGATCCGCACGGTCATGACATCCCGCCGGGCGTCCCAGCGGGCGTGGAATCGTATCGAGCGGTGTGCGGGAATCGAACCCGTGTCATCAGCGTGGAAGGCTGAGGTACTAGCCGTTGTGCTAACACCGCGAGTGTTCGGATATCGGCGCTGGACAGCATGAGCCAAGCGAAAGAACCATAGAGGTGTACAGTCGACCATCGTTCCGCCCATCCCCATGCACGAAGGACGGGCGGTGGCGTTGACACCGGTATCCGAAAGTGCCCTTGGCCGGAGTCGAACCGGCTGCACCGAAATTCAAGGGCGGCGCCCGCTGTTGCTCCCCTGCATGCCGGGGACCGGTGCGGGCGGACCGGAGAGTCATTGACATACTGGACTGTTTTGGTACGGCGTGAAACGGATTGTCTCATGCCGGCATGCGTGCCCGGCGCGGGAGTCGAACCCGCGTTCAGCCGCACCATCCGAAGGATGATCCGGGCGAAAGGAGCCGGCGCCGGCCGCGTGAAGAAGAGAGCCTGAAGGCGCGGCCGGCGACGGCGGGGGGGGTTGTGCGAATGATCACGCCACATGTCTTCGCAAACCCCAGTGCCCCGCGAAGGATTCGAACCTTCATTAGGCGCGGTTTGGGCACGCCATGTCTACCTTGTTGCATCAGCGGGGCGAGTCCGGTCGCCGCAGGACGGCCGGACGGGGTGGAATCGCTCTTTACGGAGAGGCGGCGATCCCGGTTGCACGTCAGTCTTCGGCGTGCCGCCCGACAGCACAAGGCCGTCCGCATCGCTTCGTGAAAGGCCGGCGCGATGCCCGGAGCCGGCGTGAGGGTGAGGCGGAATGAGAAGTAGTCCCGCCTCCTCGTAGCCCATGACGGCAATGAGCCAGGAAGGCCGCGTCACGGGATGGGCCGCAAGCAAGAGGATATGTACTTCGCGGCCCAGTGCCCTTCGCGGGATTCGGACCCGCGTCAAGACCATCAAGGGCGAGCGTCCCGGTCATCATTGATGTCGCTCCGGTGACCGGAATCCGAAGAAGAGCGCCCGCCCCGTCAAACCCGAAAAGGTTTGGCGGGATGGATATGCGGGAGGGCGGAGTGGATTTTACCGCCAGCGTCGAGGACAAACAGAGCTGTCAAGCTCCCTCTGAACGTGCCGCCGGTTCGGTCGCAAACCACCCTGCCGGGCCCGGCGCATCATATCCCTCTGTTTCCGGTGGGATTGTTCGATCACTCCCATAAGCCGGCCCGTTGATCGGACGAGCCGTCTCGTGCCCCCAGGGAATTACGGTATCCCGACACGCGGATTAAAAGTCCGCTGCTCTTCCTCTGAGCTATAGGGGCGATACTCCGCGCCTGCGTGGATACGCCCGCACGGTGGGCGCATGGTCGCCGGCCGCGGATGACCGGCCTCCACAACACGGGCTGGGCCGCCTGAACGGTTTCGAACCATTCCCCTCCGGCCTGGTCGGCCGGCATGCTTGTCCACACTTGGGCGGCGAACCCACGTGGCTCCGGGCGGTGTCGCACCGCCTCCTCCCTATTGCCGGGCGCTCTGCTGTTGAGCTACGGAGCCGGCCGGAAAGCCCGCCGTCCCATGACGGGTGTGCCCTTCCCGGCTAACCATCATCGCGCCGGATCCGATGGGACCGGACGGAGCGTGAATCGTTGACGGCATTCAAGGCTGCCGTCGGCCTTATGGTGCGGAAACAGGCATCCTGCCGTTGAACGACGCGCCCCCACATGAAAGAGCGCGAGGGGAATCGAACCCCTGTCCCTGTTTCCTTGCCGCATCCGCTCGTTACGGGATTCCACCCGTGGTCCCTGATGCGACATCGTGGCTCCGGGCGGATTCGAACCGCCATTCATGCCCATGCATGGCTCTGTCCAGTTGAGCTACGGAACCGGCCGGCCATGCAGGTGCGACAAACATGGGTTATCCGGCTGTTACCAGCCCGACACACCCCTAAGACGCACGTGGGACATGCCGGGTTTCGACGGGCGTTCAGCACCGCCCGCCTAGTGGAGCTGCCGAGAATCGAACTCGGGTCTGGCCTGCCGTCAGCCACCGCTTGCCATCACGTGCATATCCGACGCTTGATGCTCATCCGCGGACGGGTGCGTTCGGCGAACCCGCGCGGCTTGTAGACGACGTTCATGTACTGGCCGGGCGAATCCATCGTCCGACTGTCCGACCAGTCCGGTCACTGGTTGTCCGACCCCGGCCGTTCGACCGGCAGATGGCGGAGTCGGGTCTCACGCGGCGAGCGTGAAACGCTGAGAAGAAACGGTGTTGGCGTTTATTCCGGTGATGGGTTTGATGACGGTTGCTCCCATCGGTCCCCGGCACGTAGCACAAGGTCTCCGGCAGGCCATCGAAAGCCTGTCAGCCCCAAAACGCCCGAAGGTCTTATCCACGCCGCCCATACGGGCACGGTGTCGCCTTCGGACACGAATCATAACCACTCTTCGATTATCAAGCCTCTCGCGGAACCATGCGAGGCATGTTCCACAACCGTCTATGCGTCCGCGACACGCCGTCACGAACCGACAGTCGGCCACCGCCATGCGCGGCCGCCAACACCCTCTATGCGTCCGCGGATGACACGAACACGCGCATGACGGCGTGTCGCCTTATCCCAAGCCGAAGACCATCCCCCCAAACACCCCCATACACGCACCGGACGCATATAGGGCGATCATGAGCAGTACTCTCACCAGCGCCCGCATGGGCCAAATCATCAACTACTACGCCAACCCATCCCGACCGGGCACCCCCGCATACCGGCTCGCCCGACTCATCTGCGACAACCAGGCGACGCGCGACATCACCATCGACCTCATCCAGGAAAGCGTGCTCGCCCGACTACGCAACCACCCGGACAGGCCACTCACAGAAAAGGAGCTGAGCGGCATCTGCACCAGGCTCGGCCTCGAACGCGTGCTGCAACGACGCTTCCACATCCCCGCCAGCCTCTACCGGGCCGCCCTGCTCTACATCCGCGCCCTCAAAGACCGCGGACTGAAACCGCAGCACACGGACCGGACGGAACGCGCGCGCATATGGGACGAGGCGGTCCGCGCCCACATGGCCGTCCAACAGCGCAGACTACTGGACGGCTCCCGCTCCTCGATCCGATGGCTGCCCCTAGCGGACGGCACGACCAGCAATCCACGCACGCCGGGACGGGCCATGAGCTGCGGCGGCCTCGACGAGTGGGAACGACTGCAACGCCAGTGGACCGGCCATGACACGCGCAGCTTCTCCTGCGACAAGGGCGCGTTCCACGACCAGACGGCGTTCGCGGTCCCCTCGAACATCGAAACCCAACTGTTCGAAGACGAGCCGTTCGCCCCCGACCTCGCCTGGCTTGAAGCGCATGGCATCACCGTGGAACGCGCCCGATGCCTCAGCGACCGGGAGCTGGAGGATGCAGGCGTGGATCCGGCCGCATTCCGCCTCATGCTCGAACGCGCATAGCCATAAGACATGAGCACACAACCAAGAAAACCAGCAGGCAGCCCCGGCTCCACCGGCGGCCAGTACGACACGACCGGCCGCGACATCCTCCCCTCGTTCTTCGGCGCCCCCGGCGACGATGACCAGGACCGGCTCGACGACCAGACGCACGCGCTTGCCATCGACGCGGTGGCGGCCACAGGCGACCCTGACTCGTACGCGGTACGCAACCGGTACGACGGACACGTGCTCGTCGGCAACACGCGCACCGGACGTCTCTACGAGATCATCACCGACATCGACGACGACGGCACAGTCGTCTACGCGGTACGCGACTGGGGCATCGTGAACCATGATCGGCGCGAACAGGTCTCCCACGGGTTCCTCGACCCGAAATGGACGGGAGGCGACACGATGCTCATGGACGACGAGACCGACGAAAACCTGCCGGACTGGATCGCACGCCGCGTCACCCTGCCCGAAGACGACATCTGGGACGAATGGGCCGACCGCGAAGACAGCCGGATCGAAGGCGCGCTCATCGACGCCACGTGGACGATCGGCCATGACGGCACGCCCTGCAACGACGGATACGGGCTGGACATCTTCGACCGCGACGAGACCGACAACCTGCGCGGCGATTACGTTGACGCGCAGATCGAAACCCTCGAAGATACGCTGGGACCACTCGCCGACGACGAGAGAACCAGCCAGCAACTCCTGTTCTCCGACCGCTTCGACGAGCGCGTCCGCGTCGAACGCGAACGCATCGAACACCAGACGGGACTCTACCTGCGTGCCGCCGACCCGAGCGCCGACCTGACGAACATCGCCTACGCGGCCTCACTTGAGGACAGCACGGAACTCAAATGCGCCGCCATCGCATCAGGCGCCCTCAAACGTGATGACCTGACCCGGCTTGCCGACGACACGGACCCTCTGGTTGCGGGCGACGCGCGACGCGCGCTCGACTAACGCTTATCGCGGGACAGCTCATCCATGACCATATCCTGCAGGTTGGCCCGGCCTTCCAGCACAAGCGGCTTGCGCATGTCCACCGTATCCGACTCCAGGATGCGATGGATCTGCACAGGGCGCGTCTGCCCCTGCCGATCCAGGCGCGCGTTCGCCTGCAAGTAATCCTCCAGACTCCAGGTCAATGACAGCCAGACGACCACATGCCCCTCATGCTGGAGATTCAATCCGAACCGGGCGCTCGCCGGGTGTGCGGCGAGGATCGTCAGCCGATTCCCATGCCACGCGTCCAGGGCGCCGGGGTCGCGCACGTCCATCGAGTCGGGCCAGCGTTCGCGGATGCGACGCAGCTCGTCCTTGAACTGATAGAACACGAGGATCTGCTCGCCCGGATTGGCGTCGATGATCGTTTGCAGCTCGTCGAGCTTCGCGTCGTCCAGATGGGTGACCGTGCCTTCCGGGTCGAGTTTGAGATCCGGGTACAGGCATCCGGCGGTGAATTGGGTGAGCTTGTTGACGAGTACGCCGGCGTTGACGGCGCTGACCTTGGAGCCGTCCAGTTCGATGTACTGGTCGCGCAGGAACGTCTCATACGCCTCCCGCGTGTCCTTGGGACAGTCGATCTCATGGTCGATGACGGTGCGGCGCGGCAGGGCGGGGAGTTTGTCGCGGGCGAGCATGGTCAGGCAGAACGGGCCGATCTGGTTCATGATCGCCTGATAGGCGAACGGGCGCGGCTTCCACTCGTAGACGACATGCCCCTTATGCCGGCCGGGCGTGAACCATTTCTCGCGGTAGGCGCTGATCGTGTGGCCGAGCGCGCGTCCGCCGTCCAGCAGGTAGATCTGGCTCCACAGGTCCATGAGGCTTTTCGCCGCGGGCGTGCCGGTCAAGCCCACCACCCAGTCCATGTCGGTGCGGCGGCGTTTGAGGATGCGGAAGCGTTTCGCGTTCGATGATTTGAAGCCGGACAGCTCGTCGATAACCATGGCGCGCCACGGCCAGTGAGGGTAGGTGCGGTCCAGCCATGCGATGTTCTCCTGGTTGATGATCGTGACCGTCGCGTTGCGTTCGATGGCCTGACGGCGTTGCTTCTCGCTCATGTGCTTGCCGCAGGCGACCGCCCAGTCGAGGTGGTGCATGTCGGAGAATCTGCCGAGTTCGTCCACCCATGTCTTGTAGGCGGGCAGGAGCGGGGCGATGACGAGGATTTTCAGTTCGGGGTCGTGTGCGTGCCAGATGTCCATGATGGCGATGCTGGTGAGCGTCTTGCCTAGGCCCATGTCGAGGAACAGGCCCGCTCCCCCATGGTTGCGGGTCACGTCGAGTGCGAAGCGGACCGCCTGTTTCTGGTAGGGGTGCAATGTGACTGTCATATCCGCATGTCGTGCGTCACGCGCGAATGTCGCGGAGGGCGACCAGAGGACGGTTGTGTGAGCGGGCGCGGCAGCCAGTATTAAGCGTCGTCGTCTTAGTGCATCTTAACGTCATTTGCGCATGATTCCAGAGCGTTCTTAG
>OBZM01000208.1_pt1 | contig 16570 bp, 10 predicted proteins | sample 1476941 | NCBI WGS metagenome assembly OBZM01 (sample SAMEA2580243, study PRJEB22360) | human gut metagenome | biome: human gut; feature: human-associated habitat; material: faeces | place: Denmark | collected 2008/2010
TTTTCTTGAATCCACCTTCGTAGATCAAGTCAACGATCAATTTCATTTCGTGAAGCACTTCAAAGTAAGCCAATTCTGGAGCATATCCAGCTTCAGTCAAGACTTCAAAACCAGCTTCGATAAGGGCAGTCAAACCACCACAAAGAACTGCTTGTTCACCAAACAAATCTTCTTCAGTTTCTTCTTTATATGTTGTTTCAAGAAGACCAACACGTGCTGCACCAACACCTTTACACCAGTCCATAGCGATGTCTTTAGCGTTACCTGTAGCATCTTGGTATACTGCGTAAAGTGCAGGAACACCAAAACCTTCTTCAAATGTACGACGTACCAAGTGACCTGGTCCTTTAGGAGCACACATGAAGACATCAACATCTTTAGGAACTTTGATGAATTCAAAGTGGATGTTAAATCCGTGTGCAAAACCAACAGCATTACCAGCTTCAAGGTTTGGAGCAATTTCTGCTTCGTAAAGTTCTTGTTGGATTTCGTCTGGAGCCAAGATCATGATAACGTCAGCCAATTTAGTTGCTTCTGCTACTGTGTAAGTATCAAAACCATCTTCTTTAGCTTTATCAAATGATTTACCTGGACGAACACCGATGATCACATCGTGACCAGTATCACGCAAGTTTTGTGCATGTGCATGACCTTGTGAACCGTAACCGATAACGGCGATTTTTTTACCGTCAAGTGCTGCTACTTTTACGTCTTTTTCATATTCCATTTGAACTGCCATAGTAATATGTCTCTTTTCTAAAAAAATATTTTATTGCCTTTTTAAGGCTGGGTTAACAAATTTAGGTTGGATTTTTTAATCACGGGTAAATCCAGTAGCACCCGTACGAGCGATATTCTTAATTCCGTAAGGACGAATAACTCGTAGAAGCGCCTCGCTCTTTTCAGCATCACCAGTCATCTGGATAGTGATAGAGCTTGGTGCCACATCAACCACCGATGCACGGAAAGGTTGAATAATCGCCAAGATTTCAGCACGCTTAGAAGTTGGTGCTGACACCTTAACTAGGATAACTTCACGTTCCAAGTGTGGCTGATCCGTGATATCACGGATACGAATCACATCAATCTGACGATTAAGTTGTTTGATGATTTGTTCCACTTCATTTTGAGAATTCACATCAATAATAATCGTAATACGTGAAACGTTAGGATCCTCAGAAGCCCCTACAGAGATACTTTCAATATTAACTTGACGTCGTGAAAGAACACCTGTGAAGCGGTTAAGGACACCCGAACGGTTCTGAAGTTTAGCTGTTAACATTCTACGCATTGAACTTCACCCCCAACATTTCGTGATTACTCTTACCAGCCGGAACGATTGGCAAGACATGCTCTTTACGAGAGATATCTACCTCGATGAACATTGGCACGTCTTCCTTGATAACTTCCAAATCCTGATCAATTGTCTCTGGATTATCAAACTTGTAAGACTTAATGCCATAAGCTTGAGCCATCAATTGGAAATCTGGAAGGGTATCAAAGACAGACTCTGATGTACGCCCTTCGTAGAAGGACTCTTGCCATTGACGTACCATACCAAGTGAGTGGTTGTTCAACATAACAACCTTGATTGGCACCTTGTAAATATTTAAGATAGCCAATTCTTGGTTCGTCATTTGGAAACCACCATCACCAACAAAAAGGATAACTTCTTTATCAGGATTAGCAATTTTGGCACCAATTGCTGCTGGGACACCGAATCCCATTGTTCCAAGACCACCTGAGGTCACCAGTTGACGCTCATTTTGGTATGGATAATACTGAGCTGTCCACATTTGATGTTGACCAACGTCAGTAACAACAACGGCATCACCCTTAGTCAATTCACCGATACGCTCGATAACTGCCTGAGGCTGTACCATACGTTCTTTCTTATCGTAAGAACGTACACGCTCTTTGTCTTTTGTGACTTTTTCAATCCATTTTTCAGTGTTATTCTGAACCACTGGCTCTGCCAAGAGCATTTCAAGAGCTTGCTTGGCATCACCAACAACTGGAAGGTCCACTGCAATAATTTTACCAATCTCAGCTGGATCTACATCAATATGGACAACCTTAGCATTTTTAGCAAATGTTTTAGGATTACCTGTCAAACGATCATCAAAACGACAACCAATAGCAATCATAAAGTCAGCATCGGTCATAGCAATGTTAGCCGCATATGAACCGTGCATACCACCCATACCCAAGAAAAGGGGGTGGCTAGTAGCAATTGTCCCTTGTCCTAGAAGACTTGTGACAACTGGGATTTGGTAGCGTTCTGCAAAAGCAACTAGCTCCTTAGCAGATTCAGAATAAGAGACCCCACCTCCAGCTACAATAACCGGCTTCTTAGCTTTACCCAACTGCTTCAAGATTTTCTTGATTTGCATTTCGTTTGGTCTTAGCGTCGGTTGGTAACTTGGAAGATTAATTTCAGGATCGTTGATGAAGGCTGTTTCCTTAGCTACGACATCTTTAGGGAGGTCGATAACAACTGGACCAGGACGACCAGTTGTTGCAATATGAACCGCTTCCCTAATAATACGAGGAATATCAGCTGTATCGCGAATCTGATAATTGTATTTTGTAATCGGCATGGTAATTCCGACAATGTCAGCCTCTTGGAAGGCATCCTTACCAATACCTGGTGTTGCGACCTGACCAGTAAAGACTAGGAGAGGTACGCTATCACTCATAGCATCTGCAATCCCTGTAATAGCATTAGTGGCACCAGGACCACTCGTTACAAGAGCAACACCGAGTTTACCAGTTGATTTGGCATAACCTTCAGCTTCGTGCAGACTTCCTTGCTCATGACGAGATAAGATATGATTAATCTTGTCATTTTTGTAAATAGCATCATACAAAGGAAGAACCGCTCCGCCAGGATATCCAAAGATAGTTGAAATCCCAAGTTCAAGAAGTGTATCAAGAATCAAATCAGCACCAGAGCGTGCTTCTTCAAGTTCAATTTTCTTCACATGGACCTCCTTTAGTAGTTGGTTTTTTTCGAATTGTCTAAAAATTCAAAACCTTGTATACTATGATAACATTTTTAACCAAATTTGCAAGGGTTTCAGAGAAAAATATCACAAACTCTTCGGAAAGAATGTTCTTAGTTTTTTTCTTGTGCTTGACGTTCTGCTTTACGTTCTTCGAATTCTTCGTCACTCATCAAAGTTCCGCCGACATTGGCTGATTTGGCAAAGGCTGTATAGCGACGCAACCAACCACTTGAAATTTTTGATTTGAAAGGTTTCAAATGTTTGCGACGTTCTTCAAGGGTTGCTTCATCGACAAGTAGATCAAGGGTACGATTTGGAAGATCAATCACAATTTCATCGCCATCTTCTATTAGGGCGATATTACCACCTTCTGCTGCTTCTGGAGAAACGTGACCAATAGCAATCCCACGAGTAGCTCCTGAGAAACGACCATCCGTAATCAGAGCCACATCCTTACCAAGACCGCGTCCGACAATCTTAGAAGTTGGTGCCAACATTTCTGGCATACCAGGTCCACCCTGAGGACCTTCGTAACGAATGACAACGACATGGCCCTTCTTAACTGTTCCATTGTCAATCAACTCAAGGGCTTGATCTTGTGAATCACAACAAATAGCTTTACCGCGGAAAGTTTTAACAGATGGATCTACACCACCGACCTTGATAACAGCCCCATCTTGAGCGATATTTCCGTAAAGGATCGACAAACCACCTACAGGTGAAATCGGATGTTCGATTGGATGGATAATTTCTTCATTTTTGATTTCAGCACCAGCTACATTTTCTTTCAAGGTTTTACCAGTAACTGTGATACGATCACCCTTGATGGCTCCTTTTTTGATCAACTGATTGATAATGGCTGGAACACCACCAGCTTCATGCACATCATGCATGGTGTAAACACTTGAAGGAGCAATTTTAGAGAGATAAGGTGTCTTCTTGGCAATTTCGTTAATGTCCTTAAGGTCATAGTCAATACCAGCCTCACGCGCAATAGCAAGGGTATGGAGAACAGTATTGGTTGAACCACCCATGGCCATATCTAGAGCAAAAGCATCATCGATAGCTTCTTTGGTCACAATATCACGTGGGCGAACATTATTTTTGATGTTATCCATCAATTTTGTGGCTGCTTGACGAACCAATTCACGACGTTCATCTGAAACGGCTAGAACAGTACCGTTACCTGGAAGGGCAAGACCCAAAACTTCCATCAAACAGTTCATTGAGTTAGCGGTAAACATCCCTGAACACGAACCACAAGTTGGACAAGCATTTTTCTCCAAATAATCGAGCTCTTCCTTGCTCATATCTCCAGCCTGATAAGTACCTACAGCTTCAAACAAACTTGATAGCGTAGCCTGATGACCAGTCATGTCAACGCCACCCTTCATAGGGCCACCTGAGCAAAATACCGCTGGCACATTCGTACGCATAGCCGCCAAAATCATCCCTGGTGTAATCTTATCACAGTTAGGAATATAGAAAACCCCGTCAAACCAGTGGGCATTAATAACTGTTTCTGCAGAATCGGCAATCAATTCACGAGATGGAAGACTGTAACGCATCCCAATATGCCCCATGGCAATCCCATCGTCCACACCAATGGTATTAAACTCAAAAGGAATACCGCCAGCCTCGCGGATAGCTTCCTTGGCAATATCTGCTAATTCACGCAAGTGAACATGCCCTGGAACAATATCAATATAAGAGTTACAAATAGCAATGAAGGGCTTTTGCATATCCTTGGCAGATTTAACTTGCCCAGTCGCATACAAAAGTCCGCGTGCTGGTGCCTTATCAACACCAACTTTGATCATATCACTTCTCATGATGTTACCTTCAATCTATAAAATTTCTTACAACATATGTTACCACTTTGGAAAGTAATGTCAAGGAATTTTCAGAATATTTCTGTAATTCCGAAAAGATGTCCCAACCGTATCAAAACTGACAAAACAAAAAGGAAGCCCTAAGACTTCCTAAATGATTATTTCAATATTATTCAACACTAAAGAGGTATGGATAAACTGGTTGGTCTCCTTGGAAGATTTCAACTTCAATATCTTCGTGAGCCTCTTCCAATTTTTCCGCAAGTGCTTGAGCTTGGTCTTGATTACCTTCTTCGCCGACGTAAATCATAACAATTTCACTGTCTTCGTCAATCATCTTGTCGAAAGTGTCAAGAAGGGCTTGGTCCATATCTGGTGTAGACACAAGGATCTTACCATCAACCATACCAAGGATATCATTTTCATGAATCTCAAGACCATCAATAGTTGTGTCACGTACCGCCAAGGTCACGCTACCACTCGTTACATCTGAAAGACTAGCTGTCATAGCTTCAACGTTCGCTTCGATACTTTGACTAGGATCAAAAGCAAGCAAGCTTGTAAAGCCTTGTGGCACCGTACGCGTTTCAACAACAGCCGCATTGACATCTACTACTTCAGCAGCTGATTGTGCTGCCATAAAGATGTTTTTATTGTTTGGCAAGATGATAACATTCTTAGCATTAACCTGCTCAATAGCCTTAACAATATCTTCTGTTGATGGGTTCATTGTTTGACCACCTGAAATCACATAGTCAACACCTTGTGATTTGAAGATATCTGCAAGTCCATCTCCGGCAACAACTGCAATAAGGGCAAAGTCTTTAGGAGCAGAAGGTGCAGCTTGGATAGCCTCTTCTTTTTGAACTTGTGCATCGTGTTGGTTACGCATGTTGTCAACCTTAACTTTGACAAGAGCCCCATATTTAAGACCTTCTTGCATGACAAGACCTGGATCCTCAGTGTGGACGTGAACTTTGACAATTTCATCATCGTTAACAACAAGGAGAGAATCCCCAAGGTTACTCAAGTAATTTCGGAACTCTTCATAGTCAAAGTCTTTCACATAAGTTGGACCTTGTTTGAGACCAATCATGATTTCCGTACAGTAACCGAAGGTAATGTCTTCTGTTGCAACATGACCAGCAACTGACTTATGATGTTCTGCATTGATCATCTCTGTCATCGTAGCTGGTGTCGCTTGGAAGTCTTCTGAAGCGATATACTCACCTGTGAGGGCTGACAAGAAACCTTCATAAATGAAGACCAAACCTTGACCACCTGAGTCTACCACACCAACTTCTTTCAAAACTGGAAGCATCTCTGGTGTCTTAGCCAAAGCAGCTTTAGCTCCGTCAAGAGCTGCACGCATAACCTCAACAGCATCATTCGTAGATTCAGCTTTCTTAATCGCTGCTGAAGCTGCGCCACGTGATACTGTAAGAATTGTTCCTTCGACAGGCTTCATAACAGCTTTATAAGCAACTTCAACCCCTGCTTGGAAGGCATGAGCTAAATCTTGGCCGTCAAGTTCCGTTTTATCCTTGATACTTTGACCAAATCCACGGAACAATTGTGACGTGATAACACCTGAGTTACCACGGGCACCCATCAAAAGACCTTTAGACAAAATCTGACCAACTTCACCAACTGTTGAAGCTGATTGATCTGCGACAGCTTTGGCTCCGTTATCCATAGTCATTCCCATGTTTGTTCCAGTATCTCCATCTGGTACTGGGAAGACATTGAGTGAATTCACATATTCTGCTTGCTTACCTAGACGTGTTGCTGCCGCTTGGACCATCTCCTGAAGCAAGCTTGTTGTAATTTTAGACACTAGTTTTCTCCTACGACTTTAATATTTTGAACGTAAACATTTACTGTTTCAGCCTTGATACCGAGTTGATTCTCAAGATTAAATTTCACACGTTCTTGAATATTTTTTGAAACCTCACTAATCTTAACACCGTAACTCATAACAGTGTAGACATCCACAGTGATACCTGCATCAGTAGATTTCACGACAACTCCTTTTGCGTAGTTTTCCTTTCCAAGAAGTGCTTGAAAATTATCTCGGATAGCACTCTTACTTGCCATACCGACAACGCCAAAAATTTCTGTTGCTGAACCGCCAACTACTGTTGCGATGACATCATCTGACAATTCGATTTGACCATCTTTTGTATTGATTTTTACAGTCATAATTACTACCTCAAAAAGTTTTTATCAGCTTATTTTACCATATTCGAGCCTACTTGTAAAAAATAAGAAGAAGATACCCTTTGAATAAGGGCATCTCCTCAGTATTTATCATTAAAACTTTCTCTTTACGAGATAACGACGATACATCACGTAGAGGAAGATTGCACGCCATACATTATCAACAACGGTTGCAATCCAGACTCCGGCAAGACCCATTCCCAGACTCACCCCAAGGAAGTATCCTGAGAAAATTCGGATGATCCACATCCCAATTGTCGTCGCATAGAAAGGCATCTTAGCCTTACCCAGACCTTGCCAAACTGCTGTGTAGACTAGAGTCCCCGAAGTCACAGGATTCCCAAGGAAAGAATAAAGAATAACTACCTGACTAGCCGCAATAGCTGCTTTATTATCTGTAAAGAGACCTGATAATCCTTGGCCAAAGAGCAAGATACTCCCTGAAACCAGAACCATCAAGAAGGTGGAAATCCAATAAGACTCTTGTATAATACGCTTCATCTGCGTCTTATCCCCTCGACCCAGACTATTGGCAACCAAGATAACCGTAGCCGTAGCGACTCCCATACCAGGCATATAGTTAAACTGGGTGAGGTTTTCACCAATGGCATTACCACCGACAACGGCTGTACCAAAGGTAACAATAATAGCCACGATGACCACATCTCCAGCACGCATCATCAGTCGTTCACCTGCTGCTGGCAGTGCAATCCCCAACAACTCTCTATTAAAAGGTTTGGTAATTTCAAGCTGCTTCACATCTAGTTTCATCGCTTGCCAGAGTATCACTGTCCCAACCAGACGAGAGAAAACCGTAGCTGTAGCTACCCCAATAATCCCCCAATGTCCCACAAAGATGGCTAAAGAAGATAAAATAGCATTAAGAACATTGGTCAAAAGACTGACGACCATGGAAATACGAGGCCGTCCCTTGGCCCGTAGGATGTTACCAAAAGTAGTCATCAAGGCTAAGAAGACCACTCCTCCACCGACAAGAGCAAGGTAGAGACTACCAGCCTGAGTCACAGATTGCTCAGTACCTAAAAGATTAAGAATGGCCCCACCACCAAAAATGGAAAGTAGACCAAGGATGAGACTAAGAGCAAGGGTAATAATAATAGCATCCCAAGTGTCTCGGTTAGTCGCTTTAACATCACCTTTTCCTAAACTTCTGGCAATGACACTGGCACTTGAGGCTCCTAGAGCAATAAAGATAGCTTGGTAAATCGTAATGATATTATTGGCTACGGAAACCCCCGATATAGCGACAATACCAACCTGGGCCACTAGGTAAGAATCGACAACCCCCATCAACATTTGTAGAAGGTTTTCGGCCATAGCAGGCAAGGCTATGTTTAGAATTTTCTTTGTTTCTGTCATAATATTCTTTTCTATATTGATAAAAATAGGGCTGATTTCTCAGCTCCTATTTTTTTATTCTTATACACCAAGATAGCTTTCAACTGCTTTTTGCATATCAGCTGCCGCAACAACTGTTTTATGGCGAACTTCTGCATGTTCAAGTCCATCTACAGCCGCTGGGATAGCTACACCTGAAAGTTGGTGCAAATCTTCTACCGCTTTGAAATCATCCCCACTGTCTTTACCAGTGACAGCTGAAACGGCCACACGTGGGAATTTGTATGGGCTAGCTGTTGAAGCGATAACTGTTGGTGTGTGGTCATCTGTCTTTTGAACATATGCTTCGTAAACAGCTGAGGCAACTGCTGTATGAGGATCTTCGATATACTTGTCTTCATCATAGACACGCTTGATTTCAGCAGCTGTTTCATCCTCAGTTGCAAAACCTGCTGCAAACAAATCAAGAATATCTTTATCTGCATCAGCCAAAGTATACTCACCCTTAGTCACAAGTGCATCCATAAGCTCTTTAGTCTTAGTAGCATCATTACCAAGAAGGTGGAAAATCAAGCGTTCCAAGTTAGAAGATACCAAGATATCCATAGAAGGGCTTGTTGTTACCTTGAAGTCACGTTTCTTGTCATAAGTACCCGTTGCGAAGAAGTCTGTAAGGACGTTATTTTCATTAGAAGCACAGATTAATTTGCCAACTGGAACACCAATCTGACGCGCATAATAAGCCGCCAAGATGTTACCAAAGTTTCCTGTTGGTACTGTGAAGTTCACCTTATCTCCGTTTTGGATATGACCTGCCTTAACCAACTGTGCATAGGCATATACATAGTAAACCACTTGCGGTACCAAACGACCAACGTTCATTGAGTTAGCTGATGAGAATTGCGTATGATGAGCCAACAATTTCTCACGCAAATCAACATCATTAAACATACGTTTCACATCTGTTTGAGCATCATCAAAGTTACCATCAATGGCAATAACGTGAGTGTTAGCTCCTGTTTGAGTGGTCATTTGCAATTCTTGGATTTTTGAAACACCGTCTTTTGGATAAAAGACAATGATTTCAGTTCCTGGAACATCTGCAAACCCAGCCATGGCAGCTTTACCAGTGTCACCTGATGTCGCTGTCAAGATAACGATTTTATTATCAACACCTTGCTTTTTAGCTGATGTTGTTAGCAAGTATGGCAAGATTGAAAGGGCCATGTCTTTGAAAGCGATGGTAGAACCATGGAAAAGCTCAAGGTTGTAGTGGTTCTTAAGTTTAACTACTGGTGCAATGGCAGCTGTATCAAACTTGTCATCATAAGCATTTGTGATACAGTAATCCAATTCCTCTTCAGTAAAATCATCCAAGAAAGCTGACAAGACCAATTTAGCAACTTCTTGGTAAGAAGCATCTTTCAATTGATCAAAGTCCAAAGTAACCTCAGGCGTTGACAACGGTGTGAACAAACCACCATCTGTTGCCAAACCTTGAAGAATAGCCTGACTAGCTGTTACTTTATTATTTTCGTCACGTGTTGATTGGTATACAAGTGTCATGGTAAATCCTCTTTTTAGATAGTCTGTGGCTCTATTGTAGCATAATTGTCAGAATATTTCTACACGTATTGTGACTTGTGAGAAAATCATTCGGATATCACCCTATTTTCTCCTCTCAAAAACATGAAAAAATCCGGAATAGCTATTCCGGATGTCATCTTAAAATTTATCTTTGGTGTCATTCTTAGTTGAGAAAGTGATATCTTTTGATTTTCCATCACCACTAAGCGTTACTTTCTTATCTTTTTTAGTCACTTTTAGCTCTTGACCTTTTTTCACATTGAGACCATCAATATCAACGTCTTTGTTGACAGAAGTAACGGTCATCTTATGTCCCAAACGGCTAACCTTCCCTTTGAAAAGGGTTGTCGTTGTTTCGCCTGTCTTCGAATCATACTTTTGACCGCTGTCTTTTGCAGCTTTTTCAAGAGCTTCATCAAGTTCTTTTTCTATGGTTTCCTCACTGTAATAGTTTTCAAAGGAATCTCCATAGAAGGCTTTAAATAAATCTCCAAAGGCTGAGAAGGACTTCTGAACCCTCTCACGATAGTCCTTGATATAGGTTTTCTTATCAAAAGTATAGCTAGCAGTAACCTTGGCATTGCTACCTTTTACTTTCATGGTTACAGCAGTATCTGTAAAGTACTTTTCAAGCTCCTTACTATCCAAGTCTGTCAAACTTTCAGACATGCTTGAGCTATACTCTCTACCTAGAGAACTACTGTACCATTTGCCATCAATATTACCTGTCACATAACGGTAAGTCATAAAGCCACCGATACATAAGAAGACAAGGACTACCGCTGACAAAACTGAGACTAGGATGCGTTTTTTCTTTTTGGGATCCATTGGTTTCTTAGGAGCCAAATTTGCCATAGCTGCTTGTCCTTCTGGAAAAGCAACCGTAGAAGGTGCTGTTACCTCTGGTGCCGTTTCTGTTGGTAGAGGACTAGTGCTTGTCTCGACGATTTCTGGCTCAACCTTAATAGGTTCAGTAGTAGTTTTATCTTCAGCTTTAGCTGGTGCTTCATTAACAAACTCTCCAGCTTTCAAAGCATCCGCCATTTCCTGAACACTCGGCTTACGTCCGTTTACCGTCTCAAAATAGTCCAACCATTCTTCTCTTGTCATTTATATTCCCCTTTAATTTCCTTTTTTATTTATTTTTTGTAAAGCTAATGTCACCAAATTCACTGTGTGCCTTGATAGTAAAGCCTTCATTGTTAGGCGTATAATCTAAGACATCACCTTTTTTAAAAGCATCTGAATCTCCAGCCTTATCCACAGTGATTGTTTGCTCCCAACGGTTAATATCACCCGTGAAAGCAGTTGTTGTAACACGACCGGTTTTGGCATCGTAGGTATAACTCTTTGGAAGTTCTTTCTTCACTGTCTCATCAAACTGTTTATAGTAGTCTTTTTCTGACAATGAATAACTATCAAAAACCTCCGAGAACTCCTCGCCATACTGACCTTTCAATTCAGTAACTCTACTCTGGTAAGCCTGATAAAGACCTTTACGATTGTAAACAAAGCTCACTTTTAAGTGAGCCTTATTGTCAGTAATACTCATTGCTGTATTGATATCGGTGATAAGATTTTGACCTTGTGGTAAAGCATTACTAACTTTATTCTTAGTAGTAGCAGTATCTTTCAGAGTGGCTAACATTTTCTCACTAAAGGTTGGGCTTGTCCAATCGCCCTCAATGCTTGCGGCTCGATAACGGTATCCCATCACGAGACAAACAATCAAAAGTATGGTGAGTATCGCTGCAATCACACCTGATACCATCCCCACAATATTCTTCGAGGTTACTGGCTCCTTTGATTCTTTTACTTGTTGACTAGGATTGAATTGAACACTCACCATCCTATCAGCATTAAACTCTTTAAACTTATTAGTCGCTCTATTCCCTGCTGTAGAAGCCATTGATGACCTCAATTCATGAGGCTTGAGAGGATGTGCTGTTTCACCCAAACTAAGCCCTTCTTCTTTTGTCATAGGAATCTCCTTATCTTGCTGTAAGGTTATTATAACAATTCTTAAAGCGTTTTTCTATCTTATTCGGGAAAGTCCTTTATTTTTAATTTGGATAAACACTCTAATATAGAGGATTTCTAGCAAAAAAAGGTAGCCCTTATAGAGCTACCTTTGTCTATCGCTTACCCTTTGTAATCAAAGGCAATTTCGATAATTTCTTTCAATTCTGAAATAAGTGGTTCTTTCGGATTAGCTGTTGTACATTGATCTTCATAAGCATGTTCGGCCAAAGTATAGGCAGTGTCTTGAAGAAGTTTCTTAGTGACACCTTGTCCCTTCCAGTTCATGTCAATACCAACGGCAACACCCAATTCGTATACTTTTTGTGCCAAAACTTCAACCAATTCAGCATCTGATTGTTTGTCAGTACCCCATCCCATGAAACGAGCGATATCTGCGTAATCTTTGTCTGCACGGAAGTAGTCATATTTAGGGAACATAGCGTGTTTTTGAGGATCACGACCGTTGTAACGGATAACGTGAGGCATCAAAATCGCATTAGTACGTCCGTGTGGAATGTCAAACATAGGGCCAACCTTGTGAGCGAGTGAGTGGTTGATACCAAGGAAGGCATTGGCAAAGGCCATACCAGCCATTGTTGACGCATTATGCATTTTTTCACGTGATTCTTCATCACCAAAGCGGTAAGAATGTTCGAGATTTTCAAAAACAAGTTTAATCGCTTGAAGTGAAAGTCCACGTGTATAGTCACTAGCCATGACTGATACATAAGATTCAATGGCGTGAGTCAAAACGTCCATACCTGTATCTGCTGTAACGCTAGCAGGCACACTCATAACCAAAGCAGGGTCAACAATAGCAATGTCCGGAGTCAAAGCATAATCTGCCAATGGGTACTTGATATGAGTTTCACTATCAGTGATAACCGCGAATGACGTTACCTCTGAACCTGTACCTGAAGTTGTTGGGATACAGATAAATGTTGTCTTCTGAGCGTAAGGAATCTTGTAAGTACGTTTACGAATATCCAAGAATTTTTGTTTAGCACCGAAGAAGCTTACATCTGGGTGTTCAAAGAACATCCACATAGCCTTAGCAGCATCCATTGCAGAACCACCACCAAGAGCGATGATCACATCTGGTTGGAAGTCTACAAAGCGTTCCAAACCTTTGTAAACCGTATTCGTAGATGGGTTTGGCTCAACATCTGAGAAAACATCTACTGCTGGTCTGTGGCGGTTAAGTTCCAATTGACGTTTAACCAAGTCAGCGTAACCAAACTGAACCATACCAGGGTCACAAACCAACATCACGCGCTCAGCTTCAATGTGGCGCAAGTAAGTTATTGAATCTTTTTCGAAGAAGATTTTTGGTGGGACGCGAAACCATTGCATGTTATTGCGACGCTTTGACAATGTTTTGACATTCAAGAGATCGAATGAGCTAACATTGTGTGACACTGAGTTATGACCATGTGAACCACAACCAAGAGTCAATGATGGAATCATGTTGTTGTAGATATTACCGATACCACCTTCAGCTGATGGGCTATTTACCAAGACACGGCAGGCTTTCATGCGGATACCATATTGGAGTTGGAGCTCTTCATTTTCAGTGTGGATAACAGCTGTGTGTCCAAGACCACCCAAATTGAGCATACCTTCTGCTTTTTTGAAACCATCTTCAACGCCGTCAGATTTGATAAGAGCAAGTACTGGAGACAATTTTTCCAAGGCAAGTGGGTGTTCCATTGTTGCATCTGGAATTTCTGCCAAAAGCAATTTTGTACCTGCAGGAACTTTAAGACCAGCTTTTTCAGCAATTTCAATAGCTGAGTGACCTACAATGGCACCATTTACAGCTGTACGAGCTTCATTAAGAACAACTTTTTCCAATTTAGCAATGTCAGCTTTTTTAGAAATGATGACACATTGATGTGCTTCAAATTCAGCCTTAACTTCGTCATAGATAGCTGCATCAACGATAGCTGCTTGTTCAGAAGCACAAATCATACCATTATCAAAAGTTTTTGAAACGATGATATCGTTGACAGCACGTTTAACCTTAGCATCAGCAGCAATATAAGATGGGACGTTTCCGGCTCCTACACCAAGCGCTGGTTTACCAGTTGAATAAGCAGCCTTAACCATACCAGGTCCACCAGTCGCAAGTACTGTAGCAATCTTAGGATGGTTCATCAAAAGACCAGTTGCCTCGATAGATGGCTCTTCAATCCACTGGATGCAGTCCTTAGGTGCACCTGCTTCGATAGCTGCATCACGAACGATACGAGCTGCCTCTGCAGATGATTTTTGAGCTGATGGGTGGAAGGCAAAAATGATAGAGTTACGTGTCTTAAGAGCAATAAGTGCTTTGAAAATGGTTGTTGAAGTTGGGTTAGTTGTTGGTGTAACCCCACAGATAACACCGACTGGCTCAGCAATAGAAATCAAGCCTTGTTCTTTATCTTCAGCAATAACGCCTACAGTTTTATCATATTTAATACTATTCCAAATGTATTCAGAAGCATACATGTTCTTGATGGCTTTATCTTCATAAATACCGCGCCCTGTTTCATCAACGGCCAATTTTGCCAAATACATGTGTTTATCTAGGGCAGCAATCGCAGCTTGGTGAACAATATGGTCCACTTGCTCCTGCGTAAAGTTAGCCATAGCATCAAGGGCTTCAACACCCTTTGTTGCCAATTCATCAATTACTGTTTGAACATCTTTAGTTTGTTTAGTCATATGAAACTCCTTTGAATACTTGTTAAAAACTTCACAAGCTTTAACACAAGTATATTATAGCGTTTTCTAGTCGTTATGTAAACCCTTACAACGACAAAAATAAAGAAATCCATCCATTTTTGGACAGATTTCATCATTATTACCAAATAATCACACGATCTTCTGGGGCACGCCACATGCCGTCGCCTTCTTTGACGTCAAATTCCTTGTGGAATTCGTCGAAGTTGCTCACGATAACATTGGTGCGCCATTTAGCTGGAGCATGCACATCCACGCTAGCTAACATTTGCATGTATTCTTCACGTGCTTTCATACGCCAGATTGTCGCAAAATTAACAAAGAACTCACGAACTGAAAAATCTTTATCTCGTTTAGCGGCCTCTAAGGCACAGGCTACACCACCGAGGTCAGCAACATTCTCAGAAACAGTCAATTTACCATTGACCTTGGCACCATAAGAATCCAAGCCCTCAAACTGATCAACAATCTTGTCAGTACGTTCCTTAAAGGCTGCATAGTCCTCTTCAGTCCACCAATTCTTAAGACTACCGTTCTCATCAAAGGAAGCACCGTTTGTGTCAAAGGCATGGGAAATCTCATGAGCAATGACAGCGCCAATACCACCGTAGTTGGCTGATGACGATTGGTGAAGGTCATAGAAAGGTGCTTGAAGGATAGCTGCTGGAAAAACAATTTGGTTCTGCTGTGGATCATAGTAAGCATTAACCATGTGGGCAGGCATATGCCACTCACTACGATCAACAGGTTGATTCCACTTGCTCCAACTATGTGCAACTGAAATTTCGACTAACTTCTGTGCATTCTCAACAAGTGACAAGTTCTCATCAATAATCTTCTTATCATATGTCTCAGGTAGTTTTTCTGGATAACCGATATGAGGTGTGATGACATTGAGTTTCGTAATAGCCTTTTCACGTGTCTCAGGAGCCAACCAATCTGCTGTTTGAAGGCGTGATTTATAAACATCAATCATGGTTGCCACTTTGGCTTCAACGTCTGCTTTTGCTTCTGGTGAGAATTTTTCACCTGCATACCATAGTCCTAGAGCTTGATTGTAAGGGCCTTGTGCCAAATAGAAGGCAGCCTTTTTCTTTTCCATGGCTTGTGGTGTTCCTGAAAGCGCACGACCATATTTTCCAGCCAAGACACGAAGCTCGTCTGTCAAATAGGCATTCCAGGATGTAGCAGCATCAATAAGTAGAACTGCCTTTAATAATTCCCAGTTGGCTTCTGAATAGTATTCCGCCGCAAATTCTGTCCAGAAGCGCTCTTGAGGAACTATAACCTTATCAGGTACTTGACCCAAGATTTCTGTGAAGATGTTATCAAGTGGGAGTTCTGGTGCTAGCTTGGTAAAATCTGCCCAATCATATGGGTGGTAGAGCTCTACATACTCTGAAGATTCTTCGCGCGAAAGGACATACTTGGCCAACTTAGCATCAAGGGCGATAACCTTATCCAAGATATCTTTGATTTCCTCAGCTGTAAAGCCATATTTTTCCAAGAGTTCTTCTTGCGTCTCACGCCAAATTTCTAAAAGCTCCTTACCCTTCTCATTATCCTCCGTATAATAGGTCGTATCAGGCAAAATAATACCTGGTGCGTCAGCCCAGAGAACATTTAATTGAGCATTCATAAAATCCGGAGACACACCGAAAGGAAACTCATTAGGTTTACCGGCCATCTCGTAGTCAGCAATTTTCGAAGCAAATTCTGAAAATGACGAGAGTTGCTTGTATTCTTCAATCAAAGGCTTAACAGGCTCGATACCCACTGCCTCACGTTTGTCAAAGTCCGCAGCCATACGGTGAA
>OBZM01000212.1_pt1 | contig 16193 bp, 15 predicted proteins | sample 1476941 | NCBI WGS metagenome assembly OBZM01 (sample SAMEA2580243, study PRJEB22360) | human gut metagenome | biome: human gut; feature: human-associated habitat; material: faeces | place: Denmark | collected 2008/2010
CGGCCATGTCCCCGTCGCCGAACACGTCGCCCCATCTGCCGGACTCGAGGTTCGAGGTGAAGATGACGCTGCGGGTCTCGTAGCTGTCCGCGATGACCTGGAACAGAAGCCTGGCCCCGTCGATGTCGATGGGCAGGTAGCCGAGCTCGTCGATGATGACCAGCCCGGCCCTGCCTATCGACTTGAGCTCGGCGTCCAATCTGTTGTCGTCCTTGGCCTTCCTCAAGCGCATGACCAGGCTGGAGGCGGTGAAGAACCTCACGGGTATCATGCGTTGGCATGCGAGCATGCCGATCGCGATGGCCAGGTGGGTCTTGCCGCAGCCGACGTCGCCGTAGAGCACGAGGTCCTCGGCCCGGTCGACGAATTCCAGGCTTTCCAGCTGTTCGCGGCCCCGGTCGGCGGGGAACGAGGCCATGCCCCGGTCGTATCCCTCCAGGGTCTTGCTCTGGGGGAACCCGGCCTGTTTGAGCAGCCGCCGCCGTTTGGATTCGGCCCGGCTCGCGTTCTCCTTCTCGAACAGGTTGGCCAGGAAGCCGAGCTGGCCGGGCGTGGCGTCCGCCAGGGCCTTCTCGAGCACGCTGTGTGTCAACGGCAGGTTGCGGGCGAGGCCCATGACCTGTTCCGGCGTGGCCTTGTCAAGAACGCGGCCGCCGCGCTGCCGCGGTTTTTGCTGGCTCATTCGGCCTCCTTCATGTATTTGTCGTAACGCTTCAAATCCTGCCCGCCTTCGGTTCCCGCACCCTCGAGGATGCGTTTGGCACATGTGCCGATCGCCGCGCGGTCGACGGTCCGTCCCGCGTTGATGACGGTTTCCACCGCTTTGACCGTGGCGGCGAACCCGCAGTCGGCGGCAACGGCTCGGATGTCGTCGAGCAGATTGGAGCGCGTGCGTGCGTCCATGCGGTCGAGCAGGGCTCGCACGGTTTCGGGGAAATCGTTCCTGATCGGGCTTTCGCCCCATATGCGGGGCTTTCGCGCGATGATCGCGAGCAGGCTCGCCGGATCCACCTGGGTTTTCGCCGAATGGCCCCAAATCCTCTCCGGCGTGGTGATCGTTTCGCCGCCGGGGCCCCGCGGTTCGATCTCGAAGACGCGCACCCCGGCCTGCAGGCGCATGGAACGCCATTTCGGTCCGGCCGGATACCGGTTCGCGTCGATCGCGGCGGCGCCGGTCTTGTCGGTTTTCACGCTCCTCCAGTCGCACGGGTCGAACCGCACGCCAGGCAATGGAAGCATGTGGTCCTTCTCCGCCTCGAACAGTTCGATCACCGGAACATCATGCCGGCAGTGGTCCGATCCGGCGACGCGTCCGCACTCGTCAAGCCACACGCGCGTCAGCGTTTGGAAGCTCTCGGCCGACGGCATCGGCACCATCAGGTTGCGCCTGACGAAGCCGACGGCGTTCTCCACACTGCCCTTCCCGTGGCCGGAATACGGGTCGCGGAACCGCGGCCCGAACCCGTAATGCGCGCGGAACAGGGAGAACAAGCGGGTCCGGGCGGCCGTGCCGTCCGGCCTGCGATGGCCCACACCGGTGGCGTTGTCGAACACCACCACCCTAGGCGCCATGCCCATGCGCTCGAAGATCCACAGCAAACCCTGGCACACGCACTCCGAGGTCTCGCCGGGAAGGGCGACCACCCAGCGCATGTTCGAATACGGGAACGACACCACCAGGAAATGCACCACGCGTTCGACTCCGGCGACCACGGCCCTGGCCTGGCCGAAATCGACCTGCGCGCTTCCCGGCGCCCACTCCAACTCGGCGAAGCCGTCCGACTCCACGCGATGCTCCCGCCTCCAACGCTTGACCCAGCGCCGCACCGACGAATACGAGCCCGTGAACCCGCACTCCGCCACGAGCCGCTCGTACACGCGCGTCGCGGTGTGGCGCTGCTTGACGGGCATGCGCAGATCCGCGGCCGGCCACCCGTCCACGACGGCCGAATACCCCGCGTCGACCAGCGACCTGCCCGCATGCCCCGAGCCAAGGGGCTTGGGAGAGCAATCCCCGTGGTTGGCGTACTTGACCACGGTCGTGCGCGATACGCCGAGTTTCCGCGATATCTCCCTGTGGCTCAAGCCCTGGCGGTCGAGCTGCCTGATACGCCGTCGGACACACACCGGTGTCGTCATTTCCTTTCCTCCCGAGAACCATCAGTTTGGTTGACAGGCACTCGGGAATCCATCAAGGAACCGGACGATGCCGGTGTTCTCATTCCACCGGCGCCATCACCGCCGATACCGTCCAAATTGAACGCTCAGAGTGTTCAGGAACAAGTGCCGACAGTGAACACCTTTATTCGATCACACACACGTGTCGCCCTCCCCCACCCAAGAAGCATCCCTCATCGGCGCGGCATCGGTGTCGGAACAACAAAAAAACTCCTTCCTTGTGCAAGGAAGGAGCCAATGGGGGAAACGGCTATCTGCGTCTCAACATGGCGAAACTGTTGGACTCGACGATGAACGCCTTGCGGTCGTTCTTGGCCATGACGTCAAGGACGACACCCGTCACGAACAGCAGCAGCCCGGCGATGACAAGCATGACCGCTCCGATCAGCGTGGGGAATCGGGCCACCATGCCGGTGTTCCAGAAGTCCACCGTCACCGTGCCGCACAGCACGACGCCAAGGACGCCGAGGACACAGCCGATGCCGCCGAAGAACGGGAGCGGCTTGTATTCGCGGATCATGCGGAAAATGGTGCCCATCACCTTGATGCCGTCACCCACGGTGTCGAGCTTGCTGACCGAACCCTCGGGGCGGTCCCGATACTGAATCGGCATCTCATAAAGGCGGAGGTTGTTGTTCAACGAGTGGATGGTCATCTCGGTTTCGACCTCGAAGCCGCGCGACAACACAGGATAGGTCTTGACGAAGGTGAACGAGAAAGCCCGGTAACCGGTCATAATGTCGGTGACATTGGCGTGGAACAAGCCGTTGATAGAACCACGAACCAGACGGTTGCCGAAGTTGTGGAAGGGCCTCTTGTTCTCCTGGAAGTACGTGGAGCTCAGTCGGTCGCCGATCACCATGTCGTAGCCTTCGAGGACTTTGTCCACCATGGCCGGCGCGGCATCGGCGGGATACGTATCATCACCGTCGGCCATGACATACACGTCAGCATCGATGTCTTCGAACATGGCGCGAATCACGTTGCCCTTGCCCTGGCGCGGCTCCTTGCGGACGATCGCGCCTTCGGCCGCCGCTATCTCGGCGGTGCGGTCGGTGGAGTTGTTGTCGTATACGTAAATGTCGGCGCTCGGCAATGCGGTCTTGAAATCACGCACTACCTTGCTGATGGTGACTTCCTCGTTGTAACAAGGTAAGAGGACGGCGACGGAAGCGTTCAGACTCTTAGACATGTTACTTACTATATATTCTGTATTGGCCTTTTTCATTGATTATGATATGAACTGTTTTTTGTTCCGCGTTTCCCCTAGCTCGATGGGAGATGATGGGACCATGTCGAAGGGCGCGGGATACACGCCGGAGTTCAGGACGAAGGCCGTCGGGCTGTTGACCGAGTCGCGCGGCTCGTATTCGTCGGAGACCAAGGCGGTCGAATAGGGCGCCAGGGATCCGGGGGGGTCGCGGCGGAGACCAAGCAGTCGGCCGGGGCGCGATGGCGGAGTTGAAGAGTTTGCGGGCCGAGGTCGCGCAATTGAGGCGGGCGAACGGGATATTGACGACGGCGTCGGCTTTTTCCGCGGCACGGCTCGACCCGGCACGGCGTTGATGGCCGCTTGCATCGACGAATTCAAGGACCGTCTCAGGGTCGGGCCGGCCTGCGGGGTGCCGACCGCTTCGCCGGGCTGCGGGTTCGTCACGCCGCGCGGCTGCCGCGTGTCCAGATCCGGGCTTGTCAGCCGCATGGCCGCCGGGCGCGAGGCGCCGGCCCGCGGCATCCTCAGGGTCCATGCCGGTTTCTTCATGGCCGTGTACGGGTGCCGCAAGACGCGCGCCCGGTCGTCGGCGCAGGGTCGGGATCCGGCCGGGATCGGTCGCGGCCGGGCGTGCGCCGCCACCATGGACACCGGGGGGCTGCCGCCGCGGGTGCCGGAACAGGCGGCATCATGGGCCGCCTCGCACGGTGACGCGGACGGTTTCGTGCACCATGCCGATCATGGTGTGCGGTACATCAGCACCGTCTGCACCACCAGGGTGATGGAGTACGGGATGCTGCCGTCGACCGGCACGGTCGGCGACTCGTACGACAACGCCATGGCCGAGAGCGTCGACGGCGCGTACAAGACCGAGCTCGTCTGGCGGCGCAAGCCCTTCCGGGATTTGAGGGACCTAGAATTGGCGACGTTCCGGTGGGTCTCGTGGCGGGGACTCGAAGCGTCTGCACCGGTCCTTGGGCTACAGGACACCGGAACAGACCGGAACCGAGTACTATGCAAACCAAGCGGCGCAAGCCGCCCCACTATAAGAGCGGAACAAAATCAGGCCATATCATTATGATTAAGGTTCGCGAGAAGATTTGAATCCCATTCCTGTTGTCGAGTAGAGGCTTTACATGGCGGAGAATAAGGTGAGAAGAAAGCATTTAGTCTATGTTGACGCACTGAATATTATGTCATGCTTCGCCGTGGTCATGCTGCATGTTTCTTTGAATGTTTTCAATCCCTCCGACACTTACTGGACGCAGGCGGTTTTATTTCAGGCGATTGCCATTTTCGCTGTTCCGATTTTTTTCATGATTAGTGGTATGAACCTTATTGGTTATGCTGATAAATACGATACGAAAACATTTTTTAAAAAGAGACTGTGGCGTGTAGGTCGTGCGCTCATTCTGGCAAGTGTCTTCTGCTATATCTTATTCTGCATATTTCCGTTCTCTTTTTATGGCGCCGAACAGTATGCGAACGGAATTGGTGCTAAAGATTTTGTATCGCGTTTTTTAACGAATTCAATAAACGACATTTATTGGTTTTTGTACACAATAATTTATCTATATATACTAACGCCGTTGTTGACTCAGATACGAAATAATAAAAAAATTCTGCAATATTTGATTGTGCTGCAGTTTGCTATTAGCATCTTAATTCCGTTGATTGAACGATTTGGCGTACCTAAAAAATATTTCGGAACCCTTTTCAATTGGCCGCTGTTCTCTTCAAGCGCATTACTTTATTTTTTGTTGGGATTCTATATCGCCAATTACCTGTGGAAGCTTCCTCCCCTTTGGCTTGCAGGAATCATTTGTGTAATTTCGGCTGGGGCGATGTTTTTCGGTGGTTTGTACACTAACGGATACTTCGCAGTACGCGATGTTGAATACCATAGCTACGTGATTAGTACTTCCTCTCCATTGTGTGTTATTGAGGCGGTTGCATTGTTTCTATGTGCCATGCAAGTGGAACAGCGTTTGCGGGAGATGTCCCCTACGGTTTTGCATTGTATCCGCGAGGTTTCCGGCGCATCCCTTGGCGTATATCTTTTCCATATTTTAGTGATTAACTGGATGGGAAAGTGCAATTGGGGCAATGTATCTCAATTCTGGGGAGAACATATGGGAGTACGAGCCATGGTTGTATATTTGGTTACGTTGATTGTCGTTGTCATATGTAGACATATTCTGATGCAGATTAAGAAAATATTTACTAAGCGGAGGCCTGATTGTGTTGCCTGAAATAGTATTGCATGGAAATGAGAAGAAACGATTTACTGGATGGGGATTCCCAGTGGTACTGGGTTTCGTCTTCGCTTGTGGAACAAATGCTTCGACTGATGCGATAGTTCCATTTGATCGTCCGTATTTTTATGCGCAGTGGCTGCTCTTTGCAGTTCTCTTCCTCGCGGTCTTTCAGATTGGTTTCAAAATCGTTCAGATGGGAGCATCTGACGGTTTAACGAAGCAGGCTTCGAAGACGAATGCATTTTCGAATAAGTTTTTATTGCTTCGATTTGAGTATGGCCAATCAAAAAAGTCCAAGTTCAAAGATTCTTTGAGAATCTTGGCTGCTTGGCTGCCGTATATTGTTTTGCTCTATCCAGGTGTTCTGTATTGGGATACCGGAGATCAAGTCGCGCAGTTCTTCGGAATCTCTGCTTTCGGACAGAAGCCGGGCAAGATCTGGGATCACCATCCTTTCTTCGATACCTATCTATACGGAGGATTCATTTGGCTCGGTCATGCAATTACCGGTAGCTACAATGTGGGGATTTTCCTATACGCCATTGCACAATGTGTTTTTGTTGCCGTCGCACTTGCGTGTTGGTTGAGTTATTTGAAGGAACGTGGCGTCGGACGAGTTCCGTTGAAAATATGCGCCATGTTCTTCTGCTTCTTCCCGTTTTTCCCTATAGCGTTTATGAGTCTGTCGAAAGACATCACGCATGCCGCGTTCTTTATCGCATGGCTTCTGATGTTCATGCGCTTGGTTGACACGAGACTTGAAAAAATCAAGCATCCTTCTTTCTTCCTTGGTTTCTTGATTCTCGGACTGTGCTCTTCCCTGAGCAAGAAAATGGGAATGTATATCATTCTATTCTGTTTGATTATCCTCGTCTTTGGAAAATTCAGGATACGATTCAAGGCAGCGGTTGCGGGGATTGCTGCATTTCTTTTTGCAATCGTCAGTATCGTTCTGCCTAATTACTACTATCCGAAGGCGAATATTGTTCCTGGAGGTGGACAGGCTGCATTCGCGATGCCGATTGAACTCTTAGGACGTTCGGCTCACGCGTATCCTCAAGATGTTACTGATTCGGAAAAGGAAGTCATTGAATCGTATCTGGTATATTCTTGGGATCAGATTAGCACGCAATACAATCCGTATATTGCCGACCCTGTTACGGGATACAAGTTACGCAAAGGGGCTTCTACGCCGGATTTCCTCAAGGTATGGTTAAAGATTGGTTTGAGGCATCCAATGACATATCTCAATGGTTTTGTCTGTCTTGAATCTGGGTGGATCTCCTTTTCCGGAAATGATAAATCTTCTGTTTCCTATAAGGATGTAAAGAAATCGGTACAATATCCAGTGCAGTTGCAAATGGATGCCAGCGTATACACTGTCGCGAATGAAGACACTCTCGGTAAGCTAATTCCCAATAAAGACAAGAATTGGGCACAGGAAATAGTCGACAGCATTACTTCTATGCTGAAATCGATTCCTGTGGTGAATGTTCTTACCTATGTGGCTTTTTGGGCATCGGTATTTCCTACGTTTATCGCTTACCTGCTATGGCGTAAGCGTAAAGAATATGTAACAGCTAAAACGATGTTCCAATTGCTGCCTTACTTCGTATCGGCAGCTTCGCTCTTCGTCTATCCTGTGTCCCGTGTAACGGGAGGTGGACATGGCGGAGATGCTACGAGATATATGTTCCATACATTGTTGCTTGCGCCTATCGTGATGGGGCTTTTGCTTTCGCTAAAGAAAAAGCCCCAAAAAGAAAAATAAATAGACGGAGTCTCTACCAAGGACAATCGGGATAAGGTAAGGGCGAATCATCTCGCCCTTACCTTATCCCGATTGTCTTACCGCCTGCCGCGTGCTACGCGCGCGATGGCCTTCAACGCATCGCGGCGCCTCGAACCAATCGGCATCAATGGGTCGATGAACTTGCGGATCGGATTGTCCTCTCCGACCGCACGCTCATGCTTCGGCAGGAAGGAACCTTCCGAAATCTGCGACTCGTTTGCTTTCACCACGCGCTTGAGCAGACGCTCATAGAACGGGGTTTCACGTGCGTATTTCCAATAGATGGAGGCGAAATCGCAATCTGGATCGGTCCATGGCTTTTGAAAACCGGCGTAGTGGATGATCTGCGGATTGCTGCGCGACTTCATGTACGCATCATAGATGTCGTTCGGTGCCTGCACGAAGAGGTTGCCGACACGTCCGCCACAATCGTGCACCACATTCCATTCCCATGGCAGATACAGCACGTTCCCTTCGCAGTGCGCGTTGAGCACATCCTGGTCGTTGTAGATGAACTCGTCATTCGATGCGTAAGCGAGCCATTGCTCGATGGTGTAATGCTCACGCATCGCCTTGGTATTGAGCACCAGCACGCCAGCCTGGAAGTAATCGTAGGGGTTCTGCATCTTCAGCACGGTCTTCGCGTAATTCATACGTTTACCATGCTTTACGTTCAAATTGCCAAGGAAATCGATATCGCGCACTGCGCCAAGTAGCTTGCCCTGCAAATCGATGTTGTAGAGCTTTGCGATATCACCATTGATGATGATATCGGAATCAAGGTACAGCACCTTGTCATAGAACGGCAGGAGCTTTTGAATCAGGAAACGATAGTATGTTTCCACGCTGATATGGGCGTTGTTGGTGGAAAACTCATATCCGGCAAGTTCGCGGTCCACGTTGGTGAATCGCAGATTCATGTTCGGGAACTGTTTGAAGAACCCGCGCATACGTTCCTGCTTGTCCCAAGAGATGTTGCGCTGCAGTACGGTGACATCGTAGAAGTAGCTCGGATCAGCGTTCTTCATGGCTGAGTACACGGTAGTGGTCAGCTGCGGCACGTAATTGTCATCCGCTGCGAACACCACTGGAATGATCAGCTTATCAGTGACGTCAAGTGGTTTGAGCTGCTCGGCTGGTTCCGGATTGGTGAAGTGCACGCACTGCAGCTCCTTGAATTTCCAATCGGATCCGATGCGCTTGTGATGCATGAGATAGATATTCAGCAGGCGTTCGGAAAGATGGCCTGGCGTACGCAGTGCCTCCTTGCTGTACGTGCTGTAATCGGTGCTCTTGTCGAATTCCTCAAGAATCGGGAACATCCACTCGCAGTAGTCAAAGAAGATTTCCTTCTTCATGATGAACATGTTGCAGAAGCACGCCTTGTTGCCATTGAAGAAATCCTGCGCATCCTCCTTATAATCAGGATACATGGCGCACAGAATCTGATAACAGCGCTTCAAATCGTCATCGTGCAGCAGGGGAGCGGCCTCCCACAATGCGCGCGGAGTGCCGTGCTTATCGATGATTTTTTCGAGATTGCCGAACGGTGTGGTGATGACATCATACTGCTTCACCACTTTGGCGATGTTCTCGTCATTCAGCCCGTATTTCTTTGCCGTAACGGCATCGATGTAGTTGTCCATGATTTCGCCGTAGGGATTTTCCTTATGCGGAGTGTCCGAGAAGTCGAAGTACCGACGGTAATGGCAGAAGCCGTAGTAGTCGGCCTTGATGTTCTTCCAAGCCCAGTATTGCGTGGTCAGTTCGCAGTAGCGCGGATTGAGATTGGAGATGTTTTCGCCTTCGTCGTCATGGAACGCCCAAGGGAAGCGATAGTTTTTCGGACCGACCTGTACCGGTTGCATGATTTTGCTGTCGAAGGTGTTAACGTTTTTGTGAGTAGTGACGAAGATACGGATGTTCTGTTTATCGTAGTTTTGGAACGCTTCGGTATTGCGAGTTTTCTCGATGAGATTGGTCATATGGGAAGTGGCGATTCGCTTCATCTCATGGAATCTTATGGTGTCTGCAGATACTTGATCGGTAGGCATACTGATGGCGTTGGCTATGCTGAACCAGCTGTTCAGATCAGCGTCATGCGGAAGGAGCTGGTTATTGGAAAGCAGCGCATAAGCATCATCGCGTACGAAACGGTACAATTCGCGCCCCGTGATGGCCGGGCCGAACACGGCTTCCATTTGCTTGGCGGCCTCAACCTTTTCCGCTTCCGGAACCCTGACCTTCCAATCATTGGCAAGGATTTCGGTCGCCTTGCGTTGGAAACCTTGTGCGCAAGCGTGAAGCATATCGGAATGCTGCTCATCGGCGAATTCGTAGGCTGCATCGAAATCCGCCTTGAAATGGCCGCAATAGCGGGCATACTTCGCGGCATCGATCATATTTGTGCCGCTTATGCCGCGACCGTAGTAATACACATATCCGCGGCATTCCTTGAAGGAATGGTAGCTGTTAGCGAATGCCGAAACCACGAAGCACTCGTAGCCGTCCTGAGATCGGCCAAGACGATCGCGGGTCATGGCGTTGAATGCTTCCTTAAGTACGGAAGTCTTGTATAAACGCTGGGTTACGCGCCAATCGACCTTGTAGCCTCGCGTTTCATCGAAAATGTCGCGGACGATATCTTCTCCAGTGGAATCGGGCGTGGGAGTGTTGTTGAAGGTTTCGAAGGCTTGGCGTTCGTTTTCCAAAAGGTCATTGGCTGCGACAACGGTAAGACCGAAATGCAGTACGTCCACGGGATGCTTGTCGATCTCCGCGGCGAGCTGTTCGCACATATCAGGCTTGAGGGCATCATCGCCATCAAGGAAGAACGTGTATTCGCCGGAAGCGTTTTCTACGCCCGCCATGCGAGTGCGGTGTGTGCCCATATTCGGGTTGTTGGTGACTACTCGGATGCGTGCGTCCTGTGCAGCCGCCTGTGCTGCGACCTCTCCGACATTATCTGGGCTCGCATCGTTTACGACAATCGCTTCTATATCAGAGAAGGTCTGATTCCGTACTGAATCAAGACATTCCTGCAAATAATCGCCGACATTGTATGCGGGAATGACGATTGAGATTTTGGGCATTGCTCTTCCTTATTTGGCCGGATTGATGTATTACTCGCTGAGCAACAGTGTACTGTTCGACTTCGAAAAGCGCACTTTGGACTACTATATACCCCGTACTCATTGAGAAATAAGGAGGGCATGTGCTGTTTGCAGATTGGTTGCGCGTGAAGAAAAATAAGTTGCGTCGTGCGGGCACGCATGTTCTGCGTGCGATGAAGAGGCGTCATCCTCGGATTATCGTTTCCATGACTTCATATCCTGCACGCATCAATACCGTACACCTGGCGATTCGTTCGTTGCTTGCGCAAAAAGTATTGCCCGACAAAATCGTGTTGTGGCTCTGCAAATCGGATTTTCCGAATCGTGAAACCGATTTGCCCCAAACGTTGCGCGACGTGTTGTGGCATGATGTGGAAATCCGTTGGGTGAATGAGGACCTGAAACCCCACAAAAAATATTTCTGGGCTTTGCAGGAATTTCCTGATGATTACGTCATCACCACCGATGATGATTTGCTGTACCGCAATACGATGATTGGCGATTTGCTCGCAGCACACGAAGCCCATCCTCATGCGATTGCCGCTGTACGTACGCATTTGATTATGTTCAACGAGGACGGATCCCGTACCAATTATGAGGATTGGATTTACGAGGCACCTCATTACCATCCCGCGCTTGTAGGTGTGCCGTCCATGCGGATCTTCTCCACGAATGGGGCAGGCACGCTGTATCCGCCGCATACGATGCCTCCAGAGACGTTTAATGCCGAGGAAATCAAGGAAACTTGCCTGACCGCTGATGATTTGTGGCTGAAGGTAATGCAAGTGAAAGCCGGTATCCCTGTGGTTGCGGCAACAGACGATCAGTTGCTGAATTATGTGCCTGGCACGCAGGGGGAGGAAGCGTTATGCCACCAGAACACCGAAAGCGGTGTAAACAATATTGTGCTGAAGTCGATTCTGGAAGAGCTGCAAGCCAAAGGTGTGTTGGCTGACGATTTCGACAAGCGCGTTGCCGATCCTAGCTTGGATGCTTTGATTCACTAAGTGCATAGGCAGAAACTGCCGCGATATTTGCTGTTGCTTGTTTGACATGAATAATTGCGAGGTGGCCTCAAACAGCCACGGCTTGGTCTGCGCATTTTCCGGTTTTATTAAGCCACTGTGATTGATTCTTCCTGTGCGTTTTGCAGTCGCCGTGAGCATAATATGGTTTTGTTGTTACTGCAACACGTTAAGGAGAAAAGATGAGAAGGAATCATGGATTTTCTCGTGTGTTAGGGGTAATCGTCGCAGGTTGCCTTCTAGTTTCTGGATTTATAGCGTCACCGGCAAATGCTGCGGAGGACATTAAAAAGTCAGTGCAATCGCAGAAAATTATGGATGAACGGCCGGCAGCGCTTGACGAAAACACTCCATCAACGTTTTCCGAACGTTCGAATGAGCCGGTTTCATCGGTGACGGGCGTCACTTTGGGAGATGGATACAAGGCGCGTACCGATTACATAAGCATTGACCAACGTAATACCAAACGGGATGCATTGAATGCCGTTATCAAGTGGCGCAAAGATGCACTCAATGATGCGCGTATTAAATTCAAATACGACGGTTCTTGGAAAACGGTGCCGGAATATTTGAAAGCGGTTGGTATCAGCCAACAGGAATACCTTTCTCCAAAGTGGTCGAATGCTTTGGAGCGTATCGCTATTCAGCGTGCGCTTGAGGCATATACATGGGCTGATGGGCACACGCGTCCTGATGATGATTGGTGTTTTGGGGCTAGTTACAAAGGTTTGACATCCAATGCTGAAGTACTTGCTTGGGGTACAAGGAACATATCGGATGCAGTTGATTTATGGGCGAGCGAGAAATCCGATTACATTAATGAGGTGAATGGTCATGGCTCCGGTGTGACTGGTCACTATACGACGTTGACAGATCCCGATTACGGTTCATATGGCTTTGCTGGCGGATTCAGCGATAGCAGTGCATATTCTGGCGAAGCAGTTTCCAGAGGGTATGCGTCGGAATATTCGGATGAAACGCCAACCAATTTAAATGGCTACGGACGATTTGAGATTTCAGTCAGCCAAAGGCATATCAACGAGGGCATGACGTGGAAGGGATTGCACTGGAACAGCTCATCCGCTCTCGAGCCCGGCAAAAGCGATGAAGCAGTGGTGCGGCTTTCCTATGGTGCTAATCGGTACAACCTGCTTGGTGGTACATGGTCATCGTCGAACACGGCCGTGGCAACGGTGAACGAAGGAAATATTAAAACGCTCAAGCGTGGCAATACCGTCATTAAAGTAAATGCTGGCGGGCGGCTGGCGCAAGGTAATGTACGTGTGGCTCCGGCAATGCAAAGGATTTTCGGTGCCACACGGTACGACACTATGTCTCAAGTTGTGCAAAAAGAAGGACTTAAGCAGGGGCAGACGGTAATAGTTGCTTCTGGCACGAACTACCCTGATGCCTTGGCCTCATCTAGTCTGGCTGGTGCTTTGGATGCGACAATTGTGCTGACTGATCCGCAGTCGTTGTCAGCTCAGGCCTCGGAACGGATCGCCGCCATTAAACCGAGTCGAATCATCATCGCTGGAGGCCCTGCCGCTGTTTCGCAGAATGTCGAGCAACAGCTGAAGCAATATAGCTCCAATGTGAGGCGATATTACGGTGAGACCCGTTATGACACTTCGCTGGCGTTGTACAAAGCAGGCGAACGGCTGGGAGCGAAGTGGGGTGCGATTGCTCTGCTGATGACAGGTGATAATTATGCTGACGCTTTGTCGATATCGTCGTATGCGTATATGTCGCATATGCCTATTTTCTTGTGTAGCTCGACGAAGGGATTCACCGATGGTGAGATTAAGGAAATCAAAAAGATGAAAAAGATGTGGGTCATTGGCGGCGAACAGGCCGTTCCACAACGTTTTATCGAACGGCAAATTGCTGGAGGCATGGATGAGCGCATAGCTGGCTCGACACGGTATGAGACCAGCATCAATGTGGCAGATCGATTTGCCGGAGATTATGATGGTTTCCTTCGTATGAATAATGTGGTATTCACCACGGGAATGAATTTCCCGGATGCGCTTGCTGCTGGTCCTTTTGCCGGGCGCAATAAGGCGGTTTTGCTGCTTGCGGATCCGAACGGGAGCACTGCCAATTTTGTGAAGCAGTATGTGAAGCAGCATGGCAATGTTGACAATGCCTATATTGTTGGCGGTGAGAATGCCGTCTCTCGCAATACTGCGAACGGTCTTGCTGACGCTTTGGATATGCTGCGGCCATAAGGCGGAAACTGTAGCAACGTTAAGAGGGGCTGACCATGGTTCACATGGTCAGCCCCTCTTAACACGTTTTATGTCGTCATTGCGCGTGTCTGAGGCTGAGGTTGTCAGCGATGGCGTTCGCGGTGCCTTGGTCCACGGCGTTCACGCCGTCGACTACGAGCACTCTTGAGAATGATTTTAATGCGGTCTTTTGGTCAGACCGTTGGCGGAATCGCACAAGAATACTGGATCTTTTGTCGTGTATGCATATGAACTTACGGATAAGGCGGTAGGGGGCTGCGGACATTTTCTTGGAGATAATCACGCAGCCATTCCTTGGCTTTGACGGTATTGTACCGGGCTCATCCAACCAAGCGACTGTTTGATGCGCTCGTGGTTGTACCAGCGTATGTACTCATCGACCAAGGCGAGCACCTCGTTGCGGGTGTGTTCCTCCCACTTCTCGGGGTAGACCGCCTCGGTCTTCATCCTGCCGAAGAATCCCTCCGCGGCCGCGTTGTCCGGCGAACAGCCCTTCGCGCTCATGGAGCGCGTCAGCCCGAAGCGTTCCATGAGCCCGAGCCATCCGGGCCACCGGCAGTGGCATCCACGGTCGGAATGCACCAGGGGACGCGCGTTCCCCGGCAGCGTCGAGGCCGCTTTCTCCGGCATCCGGTTGGCCAGCTCCGCGTTGGGGCTGAAGCCGGCGGTGTATGCGACGATCTTGCCATCGAAGCAGTCGACCGGCGGCGAAAGGCACGCCCTTCCCGTCCCTGGCCTTGATCCCGGGTGATGTCCGTCAGCCACTTCTCGTTCGGACGCTCGGCCGTGAAGTCCCGGTCGACGAGATTGGCGGGAGCCGGCGTCGTCTCGCCCTCGTAGGAACCATACCTGCGTCGCTTGGGCACGTGCGCCACGAGCCCTTCCTCCGCCATGATCCTGCGGACCACCTTCTCCGATACGCCGGTCTTGAGCACCGCCTTGATCCTGCGGTACCCGTACCTGCCCTTGGAATCGGCGAACGCCCCGGCCACCTCCGTCCCGAGTCCGGCGTACTTGTCAACGCCGAGCCGGGCGTGGTGGCAGTAGGTGGCCGCTGGGCGCGATGGCGAGCAGGCATGTCATCGAGCCGGGCGAATACGCCGGCCTCAACCGGTCGATCAACAGGGTCTTCTCCCTGTTCGACAGGCGCCGCAGGTCGGCGCCTGGGTCTTTTTCTGCGAGCCTCCACCACCTCCCGCATCAACGCGTTTCCCCGGCTCCGGTTCCTCGACCCTGCGGCGCAAAGCCTCCGCGTCATCATCATCGGCTGCGGACGGCCGGCGGCGGGAGTCCGCGGGCTTATTGCCCTGCGCGGAGTTCCTGTTTTTGGGCTGCAACGCGGCCATGCCGCCCTTGCGGTACGCCCTGACCCAGCCATGCACCGCGCCGACGCCCGCGCCGAGCTGTTTGGCGGCCTGCTTCTGCTGCATGCCGCCCAGCACCAGCTCGACTGCCCTTCGCCTGGTCTCCAGTGGGATGATGGGTTTGGCCATATGGCCAGCATACCGGGAATCCATCGCCAGCCAACGCTCCAGACACTGCCTGGTCGGATAACCCAGATGCTCCACCACCTGGGCCGTCGTCATCGGCGTGGTGAAATACAACTCCACCGCACGCTCTCGTTCCTCAAGACCGGACATACGAAAATCTTTCCGTTCGGTCTCCAAGAAAACGTCCGCAGCCCCAAAAACTCCGGGCCCTGCGGGCGGACAAGTCACGCGGCGCGAGAAAAGCGCCGTCGTCCGACTGCTCGCAGGGCGGGGACACCGGCTCGACCAGCTCCTGAGGATAGCGGGACTGGCCAGATCCACGTACTTCTATCACCTGTCGCATCCGGAGCGTGTGACGCGGGCCGATCTCGAGCCATTGGTCGGCGAAATCTGGGGACGCACGCCGAACGGGTGCGGCCACCGGCAGGTGCGCATGTGCCTGGTCCACGAGTTCGGGCAACGAGTGTCGGCCAAGAGCGTGCTCAGGGTCATGCGGCGCATGGGACTGAGATGCGCCATCCGCTCCAGGAACCCATGGAAACGCTACGACTCGTACAGGGGCGAGACGGGCGATCACGTGCATAACCTGCTCAAACGCGACTTCGGCGCGGCCCGTCCGTTCTCCAAGCTCGGCACCGACGTCACCGAGTTCAAGGTCGCGGGCGGCAAGGCGTACCTCGCTCCCGTGTACGACATGGCCAGCAAGGAGATCGTCGCCTGGGACGTGAGCCGCAGTCCGGACCTCGGGCAGCAGAAGCGCCTGCTCGCCATGCTCGCGGAGCGCCTGCCCGCCGGCGCGGAGCCGATCCTGCACTCGGATTAAGCCGGGTTTGTTGTTAAGCCGGGGAACGGTTCGGGGTCTTGGTGGCTGG
>OBZM01000221.1_pt1 | contig 15723 bp, 9 predicted proteins | sample 1476941 | NCBI WGS metagenome assembly OBZM01 (sample SAMEA2580243, study PRJEB22360) | human gut metagenome | biome: human gut; feature: human-associated habitat; material: faeces | place: Denmark | collected 2008/2010
TGCGGATCGGTAACGCCGTCAAGCGCGATGAACAGCGGACGTGCCGCAATGCGTGCGCTTGTGGAGTTGGCCGCTTCCATGGCGCGGGACTTCTTGTCAGCGCGTTCCACCAGCTCGGCGAGCGAGGAATACTGGAACGGCTGCGCCTTCATCACCACGCCCTGATGGTTGGAGGAGCGTGCGATACGATCCATTTCCAAACGGTCAGCTTCCATGAGGTTCAGTCCATGAATGCCGGCGAGACGAATGATTTCGCGCGTGCGATCATCATGTTCGATGCGTGCGGCCACATACAGCGTGCTTGCGGGCACGCCACAGCGCAGCGCCTCGAGTACGGCATTGCGGCCGATGACGAGATCATCGGATTCCGAGCTGAACTTTGCCGCGCGGCGGCGTGCTGCCAGCCGCGGGTCCGCCATCTTACGGCGATTGGTAGCCTGCTTTTCCTTGTAAGCCTTGTGATACACTCGGTCTTCGGCCTTGGGAGTCGGTCCCTTGCCCCTCAGCGAGTTACGATGCTTTCCACCCGACCCCTTGGTCGGTCCTTTTTTCATTGCCATAACTGCCTATTGTCCCAGCACCCCGGGAAAAACGGCTGCTTCGCTCCTAACCGATATGATGGATGGAATGGAGAAAAGAAGAGAGATTTTTGGTTTGCCCGTCATGTTCTGGGGTTTGTGGGTCACGTTGCTCATCCTGTGGATGGGCCGTTTCGTCACATCGTTCCTTTCCATGTATCTTGTTTCCGACATGCATGTGAGCGCGGGCGTGGCCGGCACCATCGTTTCCATGTACGGTTTCGGTGGCATTTTCGGCTGCCTGTACGGTGGCGCGTTGTCTGACCGATTCGGGCGGCCTGCGATGATTGTCATCGGTAACTTGGGTTCCGCCGCGATGCTGGTTTTGCTGGCTTTTATCGGCGATCCTTGGATTATGGCGATTGCGTTGCTGATATACGGTGTGATTTCCTCCGTACCGACGCCCGCGGTCGCGGCGTACGTTTCCGACGTTGTCCCGTTCCGTAAGCAGAAGCGCGCGTATTCGTTGCAGACGTGGGCTGTGAATTTCGGTTTTGCGATCGGGCCGATCATCGCCAACCAGCTTGTCAAGATTTCCTATTCGCTGATGTTCTATGTGGAAGCGGCGGTGCTGGTGTTCGCCACGTTGCTGATGATGGTGTTCTTCAAGGAAGCCGGATTGGGTGTGCGCGTTGCCGGACGGTTTGTGAAACGCGGCGTGAAACAACCTATGGAACGTTCTGAAACTTCACAAACTACCCAATCGCAGCAATTCTCCATATGGCGTAGCTATCGTCGCGCGTGCTCCGACAAAGCGCTCATGTCGATGGTGGTGCTGATGTTCCTGTACACGCTGGCGTATTACCAGATTGTCAGCGGCTTGCCGATTTCCATGACGCAGATCGGTCTCGGCACGGACGAATATTCCAGCCTGCTGACCATTAACGGCGGCATTCTGTGCCTGCTGCAGATTCCTGCGATCGCGCTGTTCCAGCGGATGAGCAACACCCGTGTGCTGGTGCTGGGCATGTCCATTACCGCGGTTGGCTATGCGTTCCAAATCGGCGCCGATTCGTGGGTGACGTTCGCGATTGCGACCGTGCTGTGGACGCTCGGCGAGCTTGGCACATTCCCGATTGCCGCTACGACGGTGGCGAATATCGCGCCGAAGGATGTACGCGGCACGTATCAGGGCTTGTACAACCTGGTGTGGTCGCTATCCAACGCGTTTTCGCCGCTTGTCGGAGGCTGGATTTTGAACGCGTTCGGCAGTCACGTGCTGTGGACCTGCTGCACGGTGATGTTCGTAATTGTGGCGATCGGCTTCTACGTGACGCGCGGCCCCCGCGAACGCGCCGCAGCCCGCAATCTTGCGATGGAGGAACTGTAGCGGTTGCGCTGCGCAGGTGGCGTGCGGTAGATACGCCACCGAACTTGCCAGACAACTTAACATAACTTAACGGCAACTTCGCATCTGTTAAGTTCGCTGGTAAGTTGCTGTTAAGTTCGTGCGAAGTTGACGGAAAGCGATGTATTGGCGTGATTGTGTGGCACAAATAATGGACATTGCCGGCAAGACAGGGGTGCATGTGCGCGTATGAAAAAGCGGGAGGCCGCGATTCGGTTGGAATCGCGGCCTCCCGCTATGCGATTTAAAAAATCGGAAAGAAGAGAATCGGTGCCGCAGCGTTCGCTGCGGCGGGGCCTTGCCTCACGCGGGCTGTTTCAAAGAGATGGCCTGACGCGGTTCGGCTTGCCTTCCTGCTTGAAGGTCTTACTTGTTGAGGACCTTCTTCATCAGGTCGGCGGAGGCCTTGGCGAGTGCGAACTGGCCGAAGCCCGGATCGATGGAAGCGAGGTTGGAGTTGAGGATCTGGTTGAAAGTGTCGTTGTTCTTCATGATGTTTCCTTTCGGACGACCGCCTGGTTTCTTGCTTCTTTTTTCTTCTCTACATCGTGCGGTGCGTCGCTATTGTGTTGTTTTTCTTGTTCTTCGTTCTTCTGTTGTTTTTCTGTTGTGCCTTTACTATACGCACGTCGGTATGCGTCTGGCATGCCGCAATCGTCATTTCTATTGTAAAATCATCGGGTTATCTTGAAGAAAATGTGATTACTGTGCCCGCATAACAACACAATCGCCGTATCGTACGCTGACACGAGACGGAACATATCCATTCCCATGTCAACGCACGATACGGCGATATCGGCGTAAATCAGCGGAATAATCGTAAATCAGCGGGGCTGACGGAAGTGACGGTCACCGATTGGATCGAACGGCGTGTGCGGTTCAAGCTGGTACCAGTACGCCACCGACGCGACGTCGTCCTGCCGCTCGAAATTGCCGGCTTCCTCGGTGCCGATCTGCTGCCAGGTGACGCGCAGGTCAGAATCGAAATAAATCGGATCCGGAATGTGCCAGCGGTACAGGCCGCGCATGACGGGTGTGGCCACATCCCAGTAGTCGCTTTCGCGGTGCGCGGCAAGACGCTGCGAATAGAACGGGAATCCTAGGTACGGTCCGGTGAACGTGTTCTCGCGCATGCGGCCATGCTCGTCGAAGTCGGCGAAACTCCACGCGCCGCCGAAGTAGTCTTCCGCTCCGGTGCTGCACCACGTCGGGTACTGTTCATCGCCGTCGATGTACATTTTGACTTCGCCTTCGCCCCACCAGCGGCTTTCCAGTGCGGTCAGCGCAAGGTAGGTGCCGATGTACGCGCCATGGCCGTGCACATTGTCGAGAATCGTGTAGTCACGGGCAATTTCGGTGACGCGTTCGCGGCGCCACTGCGCATGGAAGCGCATCGCATCGGCTGGCAGCGCGTCGTATTCCGTGTAGTCGATTTGGTAGAAGAAGGCCGGCACGTCCTCGTTGTGATCGTTGCGCAGCACAATGCGCGCGTGCTCGAACGGCATGGCGAAATAGCAGTTGAAACCTCGATTTGGCACCACCATGATCGGGATGGAATTGATACGGCAGGCCTGTGCGTGACCGCAGCAGAAGAAATCGCCGATCGGGCACTGCACGGACGGCGTCTCCTCGCCATCCCAATAGAATTCGAGGATGAGATTGCGCAGTACGTTCGGACCGGTCGGGGAAGTGCGGTCGGTGACCGTCATCCAAATGTGGCGAATCACGCCCGGGCCATCGACGTCCATCAGCGTGACCGAATCGCCCGCCTTGATCGTCTGGATGCAAGGGCTGCCCTTACGTGACGGGCCGAGCGCGCTGGCGGCGGTGGCTGCAGTGCCCTTGCCGCCGGTCGGGGTTTCGGCGTTGACGCAACGTGTACGGCCGTGGTCCGTCGCGATTGCTAGCGAATCGAGGGCACCGTTGCCGAAACCGGAAGTCGCCATAGTATTCATTGTTCTCTCCTTTGTTAAACAGCTTGGGAAACGCGGAAATGGGTGCGCCGCCTACCACTGCCGACTATCGTAGATCCCCCTCGCGGTGGGCGCGTCGATAATGCCGGCCACGGTGCTGAAAGCCGTCGCGGCCGGTTGTATCTGTTTTTGCGTTATTTCACAACATCCCAGCGTTGTTGGGTCGCGTTACTTCACTGCACCGGCGGTGATACCCTGCGACAGCTTGCGCTGGAAGATGATGAAGAAGATGATGGTCGGGATGATGCTCAGCAGCGAAGCCGATGCCAGCGTGGTCGCTTCCATGGTGCGCTGGCCCTGCAGGGTGGCGAGTGCCAGCGGAATGGTCTGTACGTCATCGCTCATGAGGAACGCCATCGGAATCATGTATTCGTTCCACGTCCACACGAAGAAGAACACGAACAGCACGCTGATGGTCGGCCAAGAAATTGGCAGCACCACCTTGCGCAGGATTTGCCAGCGAGAGGCGCCGTCGATGGCCGCGGCCTCAAGGATGGCCTGCGGGAACGTGCCGTATACGGAGGACAGCAGATAGGTGCCGTAGGCGCTTTGGATGATGGTGAAGATGATGATGATCGCGAGTTTGGTGTTGTACAGACCGACCTGCTTGAACATGGTGTACAGCGGGTAGAGCAGCGCTTCCTGCGGCATCATGTTGGCGAGCATGATGCCGAGCACGATCCAGGTGTTGCCCTTGACCTTGCCGATGCCGAGCGCGAAGGAGTTGAGCACCGACAGCACGACCGCCGCGACAGCCACCACTAGGGAGATGATGAAGCTGTTCCAGAACTTCAGCGGGAAGTTGGTGGTAGTCCAGAAGGAGATGATGCCCTCCATGGTGAAGTGCTTCGGCAGGGAGAGCGGGCCGGTGGCGTTGTAATCGGCGGAGGTCTTGAACGCGTTGACGGTCAGGACGAGCAGCGGGAACAGGACGAGCAGAGCTCCGGCGACGAGCAGGATCAGGGTGATCCAGTCACCTGCGGAACGCACGTGCTGCGTTTTCTTCGAGGCCTTGCGCGCGGCGGCCGTGGACATGGAATAAGTCATGATGGCACCTTTGCTTTTCGGATTTTTAGTATGTTCTTGCGATTGTTTTTCGGGTTTTCTCTCAGACGAGTTCCTTCTCGACGTGCTTCTGCACGAGGGTGAACACGATGGAGAAGACGATGATTACCACAGTCAGCGCTGTGGAGATTGCGGCACCGTAGCCCACCTGCTGCACCTGGAAGAACTGGTTGTAGGAGTAGTACGACGGAACCGTGGTGGAGGTGCCCGGACCGCCCTTGGTGAGCAGGTAGACCGGAGCGAAGGTCTTCAGTGCGCCGATGGTTGCGGTGAGGATGACCACCAGCAGTTCAGGGATGATGGACGGCAGGGTGACCACGCGGAACTTCTGCCACCAGTTGGCGCCGTCAAGACCTGCGGCCTCGTAGAGTTCCGGATCGACGCGCTGCAGGCCCGACATGAAGATGACGATCGGGTAGCCGAGCTGGATCCACACCAGGATGAACATGAGGATCGGCAGTGCGCTGTCAGGGCTGCCCAGCCAGTTGTGCTGCAATGCACCCAAGCCGATCTTGGCGAGCAGTGCGTTGACGGCACCGTCCTCCGGGCGGAAGATCCAGCCCATGATGATTGCGGCGACGGCCACCGGAAGCAGCTGCGGCAAATAGAACAGCGCGCGCAGGAAGGAAGCGGTTTTGCCGCCGAACTTCTTTTGGATCACGTCGGTGAGCAGAGACGAGATGAACAGGCCGAGGATGGTAGGGATGACCACGATAGCCACGATGATCCAGAACGAGTTAGCGAAGGAAATCCAGAACGTCGAATCGGAGAACAGGCGTTTCCAGTTTTTCAGGCCGACCCACTTGACGGGACCGACGCCACGCCAGCGGGTGAAGCTCAGGTAGATGTTCCAGATGAACGGAACAACAACTACCGCGAACAGACCGATGAGGCCGGGGATGAGGTATGGAACGAATTTCGCGGAGCGGTTGCCGGGAAGTCTCGACATGGAGGCTTCGTGCTTGGTCTTTTGAGACATTGCAAGTCCTTTGAAATATTGATGATCCGAGGGATTTCCGATGGATTGTTCTGTGATGACGCACGATTTGGCGCGATGCGACGTGCGGAATGTATGGGGGAGGAAAGGGTTGGTGCGGTCCGCCCGAAGACGGGCCGCACCATTATTGGAGTTGGAATGGAAAGGAAGGATCGGTTGTTTTTAGTTGTTCTTGACGCCCATGTCCTCGACGCCGGTGTCGTACTTCTCGTGGATGTTCTTGAGCACGTCTGCCGGCTTCTTGGTGCCGTTGACCAGCTCCTGGAACTCCGCTGGAACCGCGTCGGTGAGGTTGGAGGCCGCGTAATCCGGGTAGTAGCTGAGCTTGCCGTCCTTGGCGTAGGAATCGTATTCCTCGATCATGGCCTTGCTCTTCGCGTCGGTGATCTTGCTGGTGTCTGCCGCTACCGGAATGCCGCCTGCGTTGCCGAGGAAGTTCTGCACATCATCGGAGAGGACGTAGTCGATGAACTTGGCGGACAGATCCTTGTGGTGCGACTTCTCAGGAATCACCAGCAGGTTGCCTGCGCAGCCGACTGCGTAGTTGGATTCCGGCATGACGGCCGCGTCCCAATCGAACGACTTGATCTGCTTGACGAAACGGCCCTGGTTCCAAGTACCAGTCTGGTAGATCGGATATTCGCCCTTGATGAAGGCCTGCGTGGTGTCCTCGGCCTTCATGCCAGTGGCGTTGCGGGAGATGAAGCCCTTGTCAAGCCACTCGTTGATGGTCTTGACGGAGTTGGTCAGCACTTTGGAATTCCAGTCGACGTCACCCCTGTACAGCTGCCAGTTGTCGATGAACTTGGAGTCGGCATTCTTGGAAACGAGCTGCCACCACAGCCACATCACGCCGTATTCCTGCGCGTCGGCTGCAATCGGGGTCACGCCGGCGTCCACGAACTTCTGGCAGGCGTCCACGAACTCGTCGTAGGTGGTCGGAATCTTGATGTTGTACTTGGCGAACAGGTCCTTGTTGTAGTAGACGCGCTGGAATTCAGCGTAGCTGGTCATACCGTACCAGGTATCGCCGTCCATGATGCCGTTCTCGTCGTACTTGGCGACTGCTGCGTTTGCGCCGGTCACCTTCTTGTCCCAGCCGTACTGCTTGACATAGTCGCCGAGGTCGGTGAGCAGGCCCATGGTGGAGAGCACGCCGGCGGAGCCGTTGCCGCGGTTGGATTCCATGAGGTCTGGCGCTTCGTCGGAGTTCAGGAATTGGCTGCCGTTCTGCGCGATCTGGGTGAAGGACTTGCGCTCGAAGTTGATCTTGACGCCGGTCTCTTTTTCGAAGGCCTTGGCCGCGCGACGCCAAGCCTGAGTCTGGCCTGCGTCGTCCTCTTCGTAATACCAGAACGACAGGCTGTTCGGCTTTTCCTCGTCCTGTGCGGTATCGCTACCACATGCGGCGAGGGAGGTCAGCGACAGTGCTGCGATGGCCAGCGTGGCCAGTCCTCGTTTGATGTTCATTGCTATTCTCCTTGTTTCCTTCTTGAGGCGCGCCCTGCGGTACGGCTCACATCTGGTTGTATTGAAACGTTTCGATGACGTGCGTGCGATTCCGCGGTCCGTTTGGATTCGCCGGATTTCGCCCGGCTTGTTCGTTTGTTCGGTTTCTTCGGAGACCGTCATATCGTCATTGAAACGTTTCGATTATCCGTATGAAATTATGTTGCCTTGCGATTCCGTCCGGCCGCTCTGCCTTCCGGTAATCGCAGGAAAATCTATATTGTTCCGCCGGACCCCGCTTCCGCAACGGATCCGCGTCGCTTCAGCGCGGGTTCGATGAGTTCCACGGAACCTTTGATGTCGGTGTGCTCCTCGATGGCGGAGACCAACAGGTTCATGGCTTCGGCGCACAGCTCCTCCGGCATGACCGGCATTTCGGTGATGGGGAAGCGCGTCGGCTCGCCTTCGAAATACGTGCCGCACGACAGGACCGAAACGTCCTGCGGAATCGACATGCCCGCGTCGTGCAACGCCATCAGCACCTGGCTGAGGACGCTTGCGTTCGCCTGGTTGATGATGGCGGTCGGGCGGTCGGGGTGCGCGAAGACGGTGCTGACGAAGTGCTGCGGGTCGAAGCTGTCCGCTTCGTAATGCTCGGATTCGATGACCGTCATGCCGAGCTCCTTCGCGTGCGCCAGCAGGCTTTCGCGGAAGATGACGACGTAACCGGAATGGCGGTTGTAGTCGGATTCGTTGTTGCGCAGGAACACGACGGTGCGGTGTCCCTTCTCGTACAGGAAGTCGACGGCCTTGCGGCCCATCAGCGCGAAATCGATGTCCACGCAGGCGCAGCCGGCGTGCGACGACGGATAGCCGATAGCCACGCACGGCTTGGAAAAAGTGCCGGATTGAGCGGCGCGCTCGTCATCCTGCTCCACGTCGAGCAGCACGATGCCATCCGCAAGATTGCTTTGCGCCACGCGGCGGATATCCTTCACTGCATCCGGACCGGTCAGCAACATCACGTCATACCCTGCATTCCTTGCGGCCCATGCGGTGCGCAGGAAGTAGGCGTTGTACCTGGCCTGGTTGATGTCGCCTCGAATCGGGGCGCTCAACGCGATGATCTGGTTGCGCATGCCGCGCATCTTACGGGCGCTGGCGTCCGGAGTGTAACCGAGCTTCTCTACGGCGGCCATGACTTTGCCGGTGGTTTTCGCAGAGATTGAACGCTTGCCGGATAGTACATAGGAGACGGTACTGGCGGAAACTCCCGCTTCGCGGGCCACGTCTTTGATGCCTGCCATGCGTCTCGCCTCCCTCTTGTGCCGTTCTATCCGCTATTTATCGAATCGTTTCGTCGAAACGTTTCACTTAGCATAGCGCGACTATAAAATCATGTCAATCGTACGGCACGTCGCGTTCTCCCGTATGGGTTTATCGCCTATACGGGAGAACTACGCGTAGTTAGCGCTTCTTGCCGGACTTGCCGACCTTGCCAAACGTGAACGCGCGGACGATCGCCACAATGCCAAGTGCAACCAACGCGCATCCGCCAAACAGAATCAGCCAACCGGTGGAGGCCAGCGGGCTGAACAGCATGATGCAGCCGGCCACAATCGAAATCAGCGCGTAAATCACAGCCCATGCGGAACTTGGCATATGCCACGACTCAACCAGCGCCATCACGCCTTCCATCATCCAGCCGAGGCCCACCACCATAGTGACGAGCACTGCCAGCATGGCGCCGGACAGGGTCGCATTCTTCAGCATGACCACGCCACCGACTGTCAACAACAGGCCGACCAGAATGTCAAGCACGCGCCAGCCTCCCGGCAGACCGAGCTCCACAATTGCGGTGACGATACGGATCACCCCGGAAATCACGAAATACGCGCCCAACGCAACCGCGGCGATCTTCAGCGTCACCCCCGGCCAGATGAGTAGCGCAATGCCGAGCACAATCGCCATCACGCCGAGCACGCCATACACACCGCGAATGGCATTCTTCGCGCGTTGCGGCAGCCACGATTCCACCAACTTGAACGGGCTTACCGGCTCCCACTCGCCACTGTCGTTGCTATGGCTATTCGGGTCGTAACCATACGGATTACCGTACGGATATCCATACGGATTGCCGTAGGGGTTGCCATATGGATTGCCGGAATAGCGAGGGGTCTGCTCGGCATCTGGTCCGCCGCTTTGTGGACCGTCCTGCTGTTGCGATTGCTGCGCTTGCTGGTTCGGTGCATAGGCGCCGTATCCCGGCTGCGGTGGTTGACTGGGGTCGTTGGGATTGCCGGGATTCATATTTGGATAGCTCATGATGCCCTCCTTCAGAAAAACATGCTTTGAGGCGTCGTTTGCTTCAAAGACGTGCTTTCATTTTAGGCACCCTGCCTGTTTTCAGCCATCAACAGAATCGGCCGGCCTGCCTATTGGCAAGTCGGCCGGAATTATGCCGCGAATCGGCGGTTATGCTTGAGGCTGAAGCTGGCTTAGCTTAGAACAGCTTGAGCTGAACGTTGAGGCTGAGCGGCTGGTCGGCGGGCAGCTGGTACTGCTCATGCACCGGCGACATCCACGAATCGTCGCCGCCGACGCCCATTTGCGCGGCCAGCAGACGCAGGAACATGTGACGCGGCTTCGGCAGCTCATCCTGATGCAGCGCCTCTTCCAGCATCGTGCTCGAATACGGCAGTAGGCTCATCGCGAACGGCTTTGCGCCGGCACCGCGCTTCACGCGCACACCGTGGCCGGAATCGTCCGTGATCTCCGCCCAACGCACATCCTCATGATTGCCGGTTTCCTGCGGCAGCAGGTACGGCGCGCAATCATCGCCAGCCGTCGTGCTCCATACACCCAGCTTCGCGTGCCTGCGGTCGGCGTACGTCTCTTCCGGACCGGCGCCGTAGAATCGCAGGTTCGCATATTCCACCGGCAGCGCCCATTCGATACCGAACGCCGGAATCGTTGGCAGATCGCCGTTCTTCTCGCCTGGATACTCGACGTCGAGCGAAACGAGGCCGGCCGTGTCGGCAACGTAACGGACCGTCACTTTCGTGCGCTGCGGAATCGCCAATTCGTACGTATACGTGGCTTCCACGGCATTTTCTCCACGATTTGCGATCGCGCAGTCGATGCAACGCGCATACTTTCCTGCGACCGCCCACGCGGCACGTTCGAAAGCGTGTCCAGCACCGCGATCGTTGTCCGTCAGCGGACGGAACGTGGTGATTGACGGGCGGCGCAGCACGAATTCGCGCTCGCCGAACGTATATGAAACCATACCCCCTTGTGTGCGGGAGAACAGTGCTTCACGACCCTGTCCGCGCACGCCGGCGTTCCAGCGGCCAAGGGTGACGGTGCCGTCGGCCGGAGCTCCGGCCGCGTCAACGGCATCTGCAGTGGTCTTCGCACCTGCCACCACGCACTGGCCGAACGCCAGCTCGTAGCCGGCCGGTGCCCAATCGCAAGCGTTGCCAAGCTGCTGCGATACCTCCAAAACCAGCTCTTCGGCGTTGCTGCGGTAGTCATCAACCGGCCAATCGACTTCGAATGAAGCGCTCTCGCCGGCGGCCACGTCGAAACGGCGCGTAGTCGACCATACCGGCTTGCCGTCGGCCAAAATCCGCAGCACGAAGCGATAATCGCCCGTAGACACAAACAGATTGTCGTTCGTAATACGCGCTTCATCGACCGAAACCGCAATCTTCACGTTCGCGTACAGCTGCTTGACTTCCTGCGCTTTCGGCGAGGGGGTGCGGTCGGCGAACAGCAGGCCGTCGCCGGAGAATTCGTAATCGCTTGGACGATCGCCGAAATCGCCGCCGTAGCACATGCGTGTCGTGCCGTCGGGCAGCTTGATCTCGATTGCCTGGTCGATGAAATCCCAAATGAAACCGCCCTGGTACATCGGGTAGCGTTCCAGCGCCGTGTATTCGTCCATATTGCCGCACGAATTGCCCATTGCGTGCATGTATTCGCAGGAGATGTACGGCTTCTTTGGACCGTCCGTATGTGCCGGGCTGCCGTCGTTCAGATAGCGTTCGATTTCGTCGGCATGCGCGTACATACGGCTTTCGATGTCCGTCACATCCTCGAATTCGCGCATGTGCACGGAACCCTCGTAATGTACCGGACGATTCGGATCAATCGTGTGCGCGTGGCGATACATCGCACGAAAAACCTCGCCCGCGCTCGACTCGTTGCCAAGCGACCAGATCAGCACGCTCGGATGGTTGTAATCGCGGCGCATCATGCTGTTGATGCGGTCCACGCACGCGCCCTCCCATTCGGGGCGGCTGCCGGGGATGCCGTCTTCAGGACGCTCGACATTGTTTGCCACCCACGTGCCGTGCGTCTCCATATTCGTCTCGTCGATCAGATACAGACCGTACTCGTCGCACAGGTCGTACCAATACTCCTGGTTGGGGTAGTGGGAGGTGCGGATGGCGTTGATGTTGTGCCGCTTGCAGAAAATCACGTCGGAAAGCATGTCCTCGCGGGTGATCGCACGCCCGCGCTTCGCGTCGAATTCGTGGCGGTCCGCGCCCTTGAACACGATGCGCTTGCCATTGAGCGTCATAATGCCGTTTTCGATGCGGAACGTGCGGAAGCCGATCTTCTGCGTCACGGTTTCGATGATGGCGCCGTCATGTCCGACGACGCGTACGGTCAGCGTGTACAGCGTCGGCGATTCCGCGCTCCACGGCGCGATGTTCGTCATTTTGCCGGAATTAAGGGCGATTTCGCCGTTGCAGGCCTGCGTTGATTCCCATACGACATTTCCGTCGCCGTCGCGCAGCGTGCTTTCGATAGTCATCGCGTCGGCGGGGTTGCGCAAGGTGAGTGCCGCGTTGAGTTCGGCGGTGTCGGCCGTACCGGCGGTGTCGGCTGCGGTGTAGTCGGCTTCAAGCTGCACGGTTTCGACGTGCGTATGCGGCTGGGCGGCGAGCTCGACGGTGCGGAACAGGCCGTGCAGTCGCCAGAAATCCTGGTCTTCCAGCCAAGAGGCGCTCGAATATTCGTAGCAGGCGACGGTGAGCGTATGCTCGGCTTCGGGGGAATCGGCGGCGTTGCCATTGCCGTTTCGCAGCGCTTCCGTCACATCGAATTCGCTCGGCGTGAATCCGTCCTCGCCGTAACCCACGAACGTGCCGTCAAGCCATACGTAGATCGCGGTGGCGGCACCGTGGAAGGTGAGGCTGACCGTGCCGTCGTTTTCCAGCGTGCGCGCAAGCTGCGCGTCGAGCGCGAATCGACGGCGGTAGATCGCCACATGGTTGTTTTCCGGAATATTTGGCGCCTGCGGATCCTCGTGACCGTCCCACGGATATTGGATGTTGACGTACTTGTTCTTGAGATAGCCGGCCATCTGCAAGTGGCCCGGCACCTCGATCGCGCCGAAATCGCCATCCTCGAAATCGACGGCCGCGAACGGAGCGCTTTCCACGTCCACGTTGCGCGCTTGTTCGATGCGAACCTTCCATTCGCCGTCGAGGCTCTGCTTCGGCTCGCTCGTCTCGCCGATGACATATCGGTGGCTGGAATGTGCCGGCTTGCGGTTCGCTGCGAACACCGTCGGATCGGTGAGCCAGCTTGCACTTGCCGTGGTTGCATGTACGATTGCGAGTTCGGCTGTATCTGCCATCTTGCATTCCCCTGTATTACTCGGTGTCACTGCATCGTTGCGGTTGCGCCGTGCGATGTTGCACGACCGTTTAGTAATGAATTTTACTAACTGCCGATAATATATCATACTTCATGGTATCGTGCACCCGTCGCGTGCCATGCATCGTTCCGCCACATGTCCATTTTTCACACGCCGAGGATGTGCGATAATAACAGGATGCGCCGATGGCGTCCGCCCGGTGCCCACAACCGCGCAGCGTTGCCTCGCCTTTGCAAAATGCTTGCGATTCCGCGGATTTTCGATTTCCGCGATTCGAGGCATACGTAAGACGGGGGAGAGCTGACTACTCCGCGGCGCTCCCAAGGAGATCACTATGGATGATCGCAAGAAAGATCAGTCCATCCAGTCCCATGCCAATTTTGACGGCGATTTCGCTACGGGCGATCGCACGCAGATTCGGCAGGATCAGCAAAACCAGCAGCCGCCACAAATCGACCCGTCGCTTGCCGACGCGCAAGCCGTGGCCGCATCGCTCGGCGTCGATCCGAACACCGGTCTGAGCCAAGCCGAAGCTGAACGCCGACTCGCGCAATGCGGGCCGAACGAGCTCGCATCCGCACCACCCGTGCCAAAATGGAAGAAGTTCCTGGCGCAGTTCAAAGACCCCCTCGTCTACCTGCTGCTCGCTGCCACCGGCATCTCGCTCATCGCATGGTTCATCGAAAAAGCCAACGCTGCGCCAGGCGCGGAAGGCGGCGAAATACTGCCGTTCGACGCCATCGTCATTGTGCTTATCCTTATCGTCAACGCGGTACTCGGCTACATTCAGGAATCGAAAGCGGAAGAAGCCGTCGAAGCGCTCTCCCAAATGACCGCGCCGCAAACCAACGTGCTGCGCGACGGCAAAATCGCACGCATCAACACCGTCGACGTGGTGCCGGGAGACATGGTCGTGCTCGGTGAAGGCGACTCCATTCCCGCCGACGGACGTCTGCTCGCCGCCGCCAGCCTGCGCGTGGCGGAAGCGAGCCTGACCGGTGAAAGCGTACCGGTCGGCAAAAACGTCGACACACTTGCCGAAGCCAAGGCCTTGGGTGATCGCGCCAATATGGTGTTCAACGGCACGTCCGTGACGCAAGGCACCGGCCGCGCAATCGTGACGAGCACCGGCATGCGCACGCAGGTCGGTAAAATCGCGGACCTTCTGCAGGCCACGGATGATGATGACAGTCCGCTGCAGAAGGAAATGAACTACGTTTCCAAGATTCTCGGCATCGCGGTGTGCATTATCGCGGCGGTCGTGCTGGTGGCGCTTGCGCTGACCGAAGGCTTCAACGACATCCACGACGTAATCGATTCGCTGCTGCTATCCGTTTCGCTGGCCGTCGCGGCCGTGCCGGAAGGGCTCGCCGCGATTCTGACAGTCGTGCTCGCGCTCGGCGTGCGCCGCATGGCCGAACATCATGCGATCGTCAAGAAACTGCATTCCGTGGAAACGCTCGGTTCCGCGTCGGTGATCTGCTCCGACAAAACCGGCACGCTCACCCGCAACGAGATGACGGTGGAACGCGTGGTCACGCCGAGCGGTGAGGTGCAGCTGACTGGGACCGGCTATGCGCCGGAAGGCAGAATGATTGCGATTCCCGACGCTGCTCTGTCTGGTTCCGCCGCTTCCGCCGCACAGGTCGAAGCCGTCGCCACGCTCGCCGTGGGCTCGCTGGCCAACGACGGCGAATTGCGCGAAAACACAGGTGCCGGCGATGGTTCCGCTGCTTCCGACATAACGTGGGAAGCCGTCGGCGACCCGACCGAAGTGTCGCTTATCGTCGCCGCACGCAAGGTGAAGGCCGATCGCAAATACGCCAACTACACGCGCGTCGGCGAGATTCCATTCACCTCCGACCGCAAACGCATGGCCGTCGTCGCGCAGGACAACGCCGATGCCGGGCGTCTCACCGTCTTCGCCAAGGGTGCCCCCGACGTACTGCTCGGCTACTGCAGCCGCATCGCGGTCAACGGTGCCGTACGACCGATGACGCAAGGCGATCGCCAGCAGATCCTCGCCGCCGTGGAACGCCTGTCCGCCGAAGCGTATCGTACGCTGGGCCAGGCGTACCGGCCACTCGGCACCGCGTCGCTCGCCGCAGTGCCAGGCGTGCGCATCAACGCCGCCGGTCACGTGGCGGACATCGCCGACCAAAGCGATGTGCTGGAAAGCGACTTGATCTGGGTCGGCATGGTCGGCATCATCGATCCGCCGCGTACCGAAGTGCGCGATTCCGTCGCCGAAGCGCATCGCGCCGGTATCCGCACCGTCATGATTACCGGTGACCATCCGCTTACCGCGGCACGCATCGCCAGCGATCTGGGCATTATTGAAACGGACGGAGACGGCAGCTCGGTCGGCAGCGCCGACCTTAGTAGCAAAGTGCTCACCGGCGTTCAACTCGACGAGCTGCCGGACGAGCAAGCGTTCGACAAGGCCACCCGCGAAATCTCCGTGTACGCGCGCGTTGCGCCGGAACACAAGCTGAAAATCGTCGAATCGCTGCAACGGCAAGGCAATATCGTGGCTATGACCGGCGACGGCGTAAACGATGCTCCCGCCGTCAAAACCGCGGATATCGGCGTGGCCATGGGCATCACCGGCACCGAAGTGACCAAGCAGAGCGCCAAGA
>OBZM01000236.1_pt1 | contig 15062 bp, 3 predicted proteins | sample 1476941 | NCBI WGS metagenome assembly OBZM01 (sample SAMEA2580243, study PRJEB22360) | human gut metagenome | biome: human gut; feature: human-associated habitat; material: faeces | place: Denmark | collected 2008/2010
GAACTCAAAGATGAACTCAACGAATTCGATACGGATTCACTCGTTGAAACCGAAGTGCTCAGCGATGTACTCAAAGAATTTGAAGCTGATTGACTTGTTGAGACTGAAGCGCTCAAAGATGTACTCAAAGAATTCGAAGTAGATTGACTCACTGAGATTGAGGCGCTCAAAGATGAACTTAACGAGTTCGATACGGATTCACTTGTTGAAACTGAAGAACTCAATGATGAACTCAAAGAATTCGATACAGATTGGCTTGTTGAGACTGAAGCGCTCAGCGATGTACTCAAAGAATTTGAAGCTGATTGACTTGTTGAGACTGAAGAACTCAAAGATGTACTCAAAGAATTCGATATAGACTCACTTGTTGAAACTGAAGAACTCAATGATGTGCTTAACGAGTTCGATACGGATTGACTTGTTGAAACCGAAGAACTCAAGGATGAACTCAAAGAATTCGATACGGATTCACTCGTTGAAACTGAAGAACTCAATGATGAACTTAACGAGTTCGATACGGACTGACTCGTTGAAACCGATGAGCTCAAGGAGGTACTCAAAGAATTCGATACGGATTCACTCGTTGAAACTGAAGAACTCAATGATGAACTTAACGAGTTCGATACGGACTGACTCGTTGAAACCGATGAGCTCAAGGAGGTACTCAAAGAATTCGATACGGACTGGCTCGTTGAAACCGAAGTACTCAAGGAGCTACTTAACGAGTTTGACACGGACTGACTCGTTGAAACCGATGAGCTCAAGGAGGTACTCAAAGAATTCGATACGGACTGGCTCGTTGAAACCGAAGTACTCAAGGAGCTACTTAACGAGTTTGACACGAACTGACTAGCTGATACCGATGCACTCAACGATGAACTCAAGGAATTCGAAGCAGACTGACTAGCTGATACCGATGCGCTCAAAGACTGGGACAAGCTTTGTGACTTCGATGTACTCAAGGACGCACTCGTTGAGGCAGATTCACTGCGAGAAACACTGGTCTTGACTGAATCGCTCAAGGATTGAGACAAGCTTTGTGACTTCTCGGTACTCAAAGACGCACTCGTGGAGGCGGACTCACTGCGAGAAACACTCGTCTTGACTGACTCACTCAAAGACTGGGATAAGCTTTGTGACTTCTCGGTACTCAAAGACGCACTCGTGGAGGCGGACTCACTGCGAGAAACACTCGTCTTGACTGACTCACTCAAAGACTGGGATAAGCTTTGTGACTTCTCGGTACTCAAGGACGCACTCGTGGAGGCAGATTCACTGCGAGAAACACTGGTCTTAACTGACTCACTCAAAGACTGGGATAAGCTTTGTGACTTCTCGGTACTCAAAGACTCACTCGCTGACGCAGATTCACTGCGAGAAACACTGGTCTTAACTGAGTCGCTCAAGGATTGAGACAAGCTTTGTGACTTCTCGGTACTCAAAGACGCACTCGTTGACGCAGACTCACTGCGAGAGACACTGGTCTTGACTGAGTCGCTCAAGGATTGTGATAAGCTTTGTGACTTCTCGGTACTCAAAGACGCACTCGTTGACGCAGACTCACTGCGAGAGACACTGGTCTTGACTGAGTCGCTCAAGGATTGTGATAAGCTTTGTGACTTCACCTCACTCAACGACGCACTCGTTGAGGCGGATTCACTGCGAGAAACACTGGTCTTAACTGATTCGCTCAAGGATTGAGACAAGCTTTGTGATTTAACGGTACTTAAGGACGCACTTGTGGAAGCGGACTGGCTGGTTCGTACCGATGTGCTCAATAACTGTGATAAACTACGAGACTTCTCGGTACTCAAGGACGCACTCGTTGACGCAGACTCACTGCGAGAGACACTGGTCTTGACTGATTCGCTCAAGGATTGAGACAAGCTTTGTGACTTAACGGTACTCAAAGACGCACTCGCTGAGGCGGACTCACTGCGAGAAACACTCGTCTTGACTGATTCGCTCAAGGACTGGGACAAACTTTGTGACTTCTCGGTACTCAAGGACGCACTCGCTGAGGCGGACTCACTGCGAGAGACACTCGTCTTGACTGACTCGCTCAAGGATTGAGACAGACTCTGTGATTTAACGGTACTCAAGGACGCACTTGTGGAAACGGACTGGCTGGTTCGTACCGATGTGCTCAAAGATTGTGATAAACTACGAGACTTGACTGTACTCAAGGAAGCACTTGTAGAAGCGGACTGGCTGGTTCGTACCGATGTGCTCAAAGATTGTGATAAACTGCGAGACTTGACCGTGCTCAAAGAGGCACTCACTGAGAGAGATTGTTTTAGTGAATTTGAAACATTCCTTGACACTACTGTACTCACGGACGTACTTGTAGATGCTGACTGTTTCACAGATTCACTCGTACTATTAGAAAGAGACTTGCTATAGTCACTATTAGACAAGGGTACCGTCACGGTATTTGTCGTATCATCCTTATAAGTAATTGTCACCGTGCCATCATTATTGACTGTATAAGACTTAATACGATTAGCTGCTTCTGGATTCAAGGCCGACACAGCCGCAATAACCTTACTCTTATCTGCCTCTGTCAGAGCAGTCAGGCTTGTCACCTGAATGGTCGTCGTTGGCGCAACACCTGGCGTACGATCTGCAAGACGTCCTTGCGTCATCCGAATTTCACCCAAACCATTTGGACGGTTCATATTCGACGCATTGTCAATAGCAGCAACATTGCGCTGCCATGTGTTACGGGCAGAATAGGTCAAATCATCCTTCAAATGAATAGTTGTCGTAATGGTTGCCGGATTGGCACTTGTTGCCGTAATATCACCTGTAATTGGCGCTATATTTCCCGTACCGTATTGGGTACCACCAAGGAAATTACCGTTCAAAGCATTGTCATCCAAATTAGCTCTGGCAACAATCTTCATTTCTTTGAGCTTGCCACTATCATCAGTAGCGGTAAAGGTCAAAACTGCGTCATCACCCGCATAGATAATGTAGTTTTTTCCACCACCTTCAAGGGGAGTAGACTTGGGTTCGACACCATTGACAGTCAACTTGGCAGCCACTTCAGGTCGTGTGCTATCTGTGACTGCAACCGAGTTACTAGCATCTGAATAAACAGGGTAATTACCATACATGATGCGAGCTTTAGCCGTTACACCACCAGTTTGTAACTTAACCGTTGGCGTCACAATCGCTTGGCCAGAAGCATTTGCCACTGCTGTTCCGACCTCATCATCATTATTGTATAAAACAACGGTTGACCCTGGTTCAGCTCCTGTTATCGTTACAGCTGTCTGTGTATAGGCTTTATCCAACAGCCTTGTCGCCACCGTTGGGGCAGACAGGCGTTTGATAGGAGCAGTCACATCGTTAGAGGTATTATCCTTATAGGTAATAGACACTACACCTGTCGCTGAGACGGAATAAGACTTAAAGTCCTTAGAGGTCGCAATATTTGGATTTGTCGCCTTAAAGGTTTCCCAAACCTTATCTTTTTCAGCCTGAGCGAGATTGCTCGTGTCATTGACAAAAGTACCCGTTGTCACTGCCTTAATCGGGTTGCGAATCCCATCATTTTGAGGTAACACCTGGATGCTAAGCGTTTGTTTCACTGATCTGTTGACACTATTGGTCACAACAAAAGATAACTTATAAATTCTTCCTGGCGGCACTACTTCAGTAGCCCCAACTGTTCCCATAACATTAAAAGCAACGGAACTATTTCTCAAAGCAGTTGTTTGGGGAATATTGATACCATTGACACGATCACTATATGAGGTGTAACCAATACTACGAATACTGTATTGTGTTGGTTTTGATTCAACAACTTGATAGGCCTGATTGATGTAGTCAGAGTTATAAGCAGAAATCAAGCCATTGTTAGGACCTAAGTTATAATAAGGATTACGCAAGCTATTATCGGTACCAATGATAGCACCATTTCGAGGGTCACGCTGACCAGATGTCGCACGCAGCACCGCATTAGCAAGACTATTTCTAGCCTGTCTTGCTTGTGTAAGTGTAGGGGCCATGTCAACGCCACTATCAGCCAGACTGACACGAATAGCATCCAAGGCTTGATTTCCCTTCAGAATAGCCGCATCCGTATTTGGCAAATCAAGTGCTTGAGCTTTATAAGTATAAATCTCTAAGGCCAAATCTTTGAGACGCTTTTCTTGATCTGAACGCTCAGTATTAGACACAAGCGAAACAGCCAACAGACCGTTTGCAGTGTCAGATAATTGACGATTAACAAGAGCTTCGGATGCCAAAGAAGCATGTAACATGGCCGAATCCGAGCTGACAAGATTCACACCCTCTTGAGAAACACTATCACTCTTGCTAAATGATTGATTAGATATGCTGTCATAACGCTCTGAAGAGCCTGTAAACCCACTCTCAGACAAACTATGAGAAGCCGACTGACTCGCTGATTCCAATTGAGAAGCTAGAGAAGCTGACAAGGAAGTCGAAATCGAAGCACTTAGTGACAGAGAGGCAGATTTTGAAGCCTGTTCAGAAGCTGAAATAGATTGACTGCTTGACAAGGACTCATTTAAAGAAGTCTCGGAAGTCTGACTTGACGCAGCTTCAGATGACTCTTGACTATTTACCTGACTCTCTTGGACACCAGACACAGAACCAATATTGCCAATAACAGCTGAATCTGATGCAACTAAAAGATCAGCCTTAGCTCCAGCTTGGCTTTCCAAAACTGGCCCATCTGTCACTTCTTCTGCATGAGTCACGTGATTCACAACAGCCCCACCTAACAAGGCTCCCGTAGCAAGCACTCCCTTAAGGAGCGACTGTCCTGAGAAAGCAGATGAATCCACTTCCACCTGCTGGGTACTGATCGAAGGTAAATCCACTCCTCCTTTTAGCACTTTAAAAAGACCAAAGTTTGAAGTCGCTGCACGAAGCCAGTGCTTCCCTGACTTCACCAGTTTAAAACGTGTCACACGATCCGTTTCACGATATTGACCTTCATTCCTTCTAAAAAACATACTTACTCCATTAATTTTTTGATTAAAATACTCCTTCTAATTTTATCATAAAATTGAGCAAAAAATCTCATTTCAAACTTGCTTTCCCTGAACTTATACATTCCCAAATCTATTCAAATGCACCCCAACAAATAAGAAATCTGGATATATTAAAACTATTAGTCTTTTTAGATAAGCAAAAATCCCCCACCATTGAGAAAAGCTCAAATGATGAGGGATATTATAAATCTTAATGAGAAGGTAAGAATGAGACTTACTGACGATTAGAAGTCTTCACCCTCTTCTTCTTTCTTACGTTTGGCAAGAAAGGCAAGACCTGTTGCCGTTGCCAAAGCACCTAAAGCAAGAGCTGCCGATGAGTCTTCCTCACCAGTCTTAGGAAGAGCTTGGCTACCGTGCTTATGCTTAGGATCTTTAACTTCAGAAGAAGATACTGAAGTACTCATTGAAGCAGACAATGAAGTGCTTGCTGATTCACTCATTGAAGTTGAGACACTTACTGAAGCTGAAACGCTGCTTGAAGCACTTGCTGATTCTGAGACGCTCATTGAATCAGAAACCGATTGGCTCATTGAAATTGAAGCGCTTGTGCTTTGTGATTCAGAGACTGATGTTGAGACTGATTGACTCGTTGAAACAGAAGCACTGGTACTTGATGACTCACTAAGTGACATTGATTCACTGAGTGAGACTGAAGCTGAAACGCTGGTTGAAGCGCTTGCTGACTCTGAGACGCTCATTGAATCAGAAACTGATTGGCTCGTCGAGATTGAGGCGCTCGTGCTTTGCGATTCAGAGACTGACGTTGAGACTGATTGACTCGCTGAAACTGAGGCACTGGTACTTGCACTTTCTGATTCCGATACGCTCAATGAACCAGAAACTGATTGGCTCGTTGAGATTGAAGCGCTTGTGCTTTGTGATTCAAAAACAGAAGTTGAGACGGATTGACTCGCTGAAACTGAGGCACTGGTACTTACTGACTCACTAAGTGACATTGATTCACTGGTTGAGACTGAATCACTTAATGAAGCGGAAACGCTACTTGAAGCACTTGCTGACTCTGAGACGCTCAATGAATTAGAAACCGATTGGCTCGTTGAGATTGAAGCGCTTGTGCTTTGTGATTCAGAGATTGACGTTGAGACTGATTGACTCGCTGAAACAGAAGCACTGGTACTTGCACTTGCTGATTCCGATACGCTCAATGAATTAGAAACCGATTGGCTCGTTGAGATTGAAGCGCTTGTGCTTTGTGATTCAGAAACTGACGTTGAGACGGATTGACTCGTTGAAACAGAAGCACTGGTACTTGCACTTTCTGATTCCGATACGCTCAATGAACCAGAAACTGATTGGCTCGTTGAGATTGAAGCGCTTGTGCTTTGCGAGTCAGAGACTGACGTTGAGACGGACTGACTCAATGAAACTGAAGCACTGGTACTTACTGACTCACTTAGTGATGTGGATTCACTGATTGAGACTGAAGCTGAAACGCTGCTTGAAGTACTTGCTGACTCTGAGATGCTCAATGAATTAGAAACCGATTGGCTCGTTGAAACTGAGGCGCTCGTGCTTTGTGATTCAGAGACTGACGTTGAGACGGATTGACTCGCTGAAAAAGAGGCACTGGTACTTACTGACTCACTGAGTGATGTTGATTCGCTGAGTGAGACTGAAGCTGAAATGCTAGTTGAAGCACTTGCTGACTCTGAGGCACTCATTGAATCTGAAACCGATTGGCTCATTGAAACTGAGGCGCTTGTGCTTGCACTTTCTGATTCTGAGACGCTCAATGAACCGGAAATTGATTGGCTCGTTGAGATTGAAGCGCTTGTGCTTTGTGATTCAGAAACTGACGTTGAGACGGATTGACTCGCTGAAACAGAGGTACTGGTACTTGCTGACTCACTGAGTGATGTTGATTCGCTGAGTGAGACTGAAGCTGAAATGCTAGTTGAAGCACTTGCTGACTCTGAGACGCTCAATGAACCAGAAATTGATTGGCTCGTTGAGATTGAAACACTTGTGCTTTGTGATTCAGAAACTGACGTTGAGACGGACTGACTCGTTGAAACTGAGGTACTTGTACTTGACGACTCGCTAAGTGACATTGATTCACTGGTTGAGACTGAAGCACTTAATGAAGCGGAAACAGAAGTTGAGACTGATTGACTCATTGAAACTGAAGCGCTCATACTTGATGACTCACTGAGTGACGTTGATTCACTGAGTGAGACTGAAGCACTTAATGACGATGACAATGAGTTAGATACTGACTGACTCGTTGATACTGAAGCGCTGGTACTTGATGACTCGCTGAGTGACATTGATTCACTGGTTGAAACTGAAGCACTTAATGACGATGACAATGAGTTAGATACTGACTGACTCATTGAAACTGAAGCGCTCATACTTGATGACTCACTGAGTGATGTTGATTCACTGGTTGAAACTGAAGCACTTAATGACGATGACAATGAGTTAGATACTGACTGACTTGTTGAAACTGACGCACTTGTACTTGCTGACTCACTGAGTGACATTGATTCACTTGACGAAACTGACGCACTTAATGATCCGGATGTACTCAATGATGTCGAAGCAGACATTGAGAGTGACTCACTTGTAGAAATAAAGCTTGATGCTGATTTCGAAATTGAATCAACTGTCGAAAGGATGGTCGAAATTGACGCACTAAATGCTTGCGATAAGCTTTCAAAAGCCGAAATACTCAATGAAGAAACCACTGAATTTGAAACAGATTGACTTGTTGAAACTGACGCACTTTCTGATGCCGAAATTGAGTTGGACTCGGATTGAGACTCACTTACTGAAGCACTTTCTGATGCCGAAATAGAATTTGACTCAGATTGTGACTCACTTACTGAAGCACTTTCTGATGCTGAAAGGGAATTGGATACAGACTGAGATTCAGACACTGAAGCACTTTCTGATGCCAAAATAGAATTGGATTCAGACTGTGATTCACTTACTGAAGCACTTTCTGAAGCTGAAAGGGAGTTGGATTCGGATTGTGATTCACTTACTGAAGCACTTTCTGAAGCTGAAAGAGAGTTAGATTCGGATTGAGATTCAGACACTGAAGCACTCTCTGATGCTGAAAGAGAGTTTGACTCGGATTGTGACTCACTTACTGAAGCACTTTCTGATGCCGAAATAGAATTTGACTCAGATTGTGATTCACTTACTGAAGCACTTTCTGATGCTGAAAGAGAGTTTGACTCGGATTGTGACTCACTTACTGAAGCACTTTCTGATGCCGAAATAGAATTTGACTCAGATTGTGACTCACTTACTGACTCACTTTCTGATGCTGAAAGGGAGTTTGACTCGGATTGTGACTCACTTACTGAAGCACTTTCTGATGCTGAAAGAGAATTGGATTCAGACTGAGACTCGGACACTGAAGCACTCTCTGACGCTGAAAGAGAATTGGATTCAGACTGAGATTCAGACACTGACGCACTTTCTGACGCTGAAATAGAATTTGACTCAGATTGTGATTCACTTACTGAAGCACTCTCTGATGCCGAAATAGAATTTGACTCAGATTGTGATTCACTTACTGACGCACTTTCTGACGCTGAAAGCGAGTTTGACTCGGATTGGGACTCAGACACTGAAGCACTCTCTGACGCTGAAAGGGAGCTAGATTCCGACTGGGATTCACTCACTGACGCACTCTCTGAAGCCGAAAGCGAATTGGATACAGACTGGGACTCAGACACTGACGCACTTTCTGACGCTGAAAGGGAGTTTGACACAGATTGGGACTCACTTACTGATGCACTCTCTGACGCTGAAAGGGAGTTTGACATAGATTGGGACTCACTTACTGATGCACTCTCTGACGCTGAAAGCGAATTGGATAGAGACTGGGACTCAGACACTGACGCACTTTCTGATGCTGAAAGGGAATTAGATTCTGACTGAGATTCAGAGACTGATGCACTCTCTGACGCTGAAAGCGAATTGGATAGAGACTGGGACTCAGAAACTGAAGCACTTTCTGACGCTGAAAGGGAGTTAGACTCGGATTGCGATACACTCACTGAAGCACTTTCTGAAGCCGAAATAGAATTTGACTCAGATTGGGATTCACTTACTGAAGCACTCTCTGACGCTGAAAGAGAGTTAGATTCTGATTGAGATTCAGACACTGAAGCACTCTCTGACGCTGAAAGGGAATTGGATAGAGACTGAGACTCAGACACTGAAGCACTCTCTGACGCTGAAAGAGAGTTAGATTCGGATTGTGACTCAGACACTGAAGCACTTTCTGATGCTGAAAGAGAGTTGGATAAAGACTGAGATTCAGACACTGAGGCACTCTCTGATGCCGAAAGGGAGTTAGATTCCGACTGTGATTCACTTACTGACGCACTCTCTGACGCTGAAAGAGAGTTGGATAAAGACTGAGACTCAGAAACTGACGCACTTTCTGATGCTGAAAGGGAATTAGATTCTGACTGTGATTCAGACACTGAAGCACTCTCTGATGCTGAAAGCGAGTTAGATTCTGATTGAGATTCAGACACTGACGCACTTTCTGACGCTGAAAGCGAATTGGATAGAGACTGTGACTCAGACACTGAAGCACTCTCTGACGCTGAAAGCGAGTTAGATTCTGATTGAGATTCAGACACTGACGCACTCTCTGACGCTGAAAGCGAGTTGGATTCGGATTGGGACTCAGACACTGAAGCACTTTCTGACGCTGAAAGCGAGTTAGACTCGGATTGAGATGCGCTCACTGAAGCACTTTCTGACGCTGAAAGCGAGTTAGACTCGGATTGAGATGCGCTCACTGAAGCACTCTCTGACGCTGAAAGCGAGTTAGACTCGGATTGCGATACACTCACTGAAGCGCTCTCTGACGCTGAAAGCAAATTGGATTCGGAGGCAGATACTGATGCTGATGCTGACTCGGACTTGCTCAATGATTTGGATTCCCGTTCACTCGTTGAAGCGGATTCGGATTCCCTTAAAGATTCCGATTTAGACTTAACAATACTCTCACTTCTGCTTTCTGAGAGCGATGTAGAAGTTGATAAGCTTTCACTGTTTGGTGTAACGGTATAGGTAACTGGGACTGTTACCGTATAGGAATTTCCAGTTCCATCTTCTGATACCACTACCTCAACAGTCATTGTATATTTACCTGGAGTGGTGATATCAGGTACTGTATTGTTTGCAAATTTTACACTTTTAATAGATAAACTATTATCTGTCGTAATCCATCCAGAAGAATCTAGACTATTCTGGTAGTTAGAATCATTGACATTCTGCTCGAAAGTATGCGGAACCGGTTTAATATCGTACACTTTATGTGTAAGGGTAGAACTTGTTGATAACAAGTCTGAACTACTACTTGTTGTCCCGTAACGGCCGACATCATAAGTTCTAGTAACCGTGTAATTAAATTCTCCTGCATTATCCGTAGTTAATGGAAGACTGGTTGAGCTAGTACCTGTTGATGTGTTAGTCCACTGTGTCGTATGTGATTCACTTGTCGCTTCTGCTGTAATATAACTATCTGAATCGGTCCCATTATGAAGAGAATTTCCTTTAATATCAACGATAGGTGTCTTTGCTTCAATCTTAGGCAAGACCTGATAATTTACACTAACAGTTTGCGTTGAACCATCAGAGTAAGTAACCGTTGCTTCAGCAGTATGAGTTCCAACTGTTGTTGTAGAAATTGGTGTAGTCCAAGTAACACTTTGACCTGATACTGCTGCTGTTGCACTATTTACTGGTGTGATTGTGACAAAGTTACTTGCAGCAGTTAGATCTGTAGCAGACTCATCTTGGATAGTATAGACGGTTGTTGCTTTTGCTGTCGCCGTGTACTTTTCGTTTTGTTTAATCTTATGGAATGAATAGGTGATTCCTTGACTACCTTCAAGGACTCTAACTGTATTATCTGAAACAAAACCTTTTGCTGTCGCAACATTAGTTGCTCTTAACTCATAACCATCAATGCTAAGATAGGATGACAGATTCACCGTTGTTCCAGCTTCTTGTTGAATCAAGACTTCATCTTTACCTGGAATTTCCTCACCAGTATCTGCATCAATAAATTTTACCGTTACATAGGCCCCTCTTGCAGAATAGTCAAATCTTTCAAGATTAAATTGTTGTAAGTTTGTTCCTGAACCCGTTGAGGCAAAGAGGGCAAAGGCCAACTCTTCTTGCCCAGACCTTTGACCAGTTGTAGCACGACTTGCATTCAAATAGCTTTGAATATTCTTAGACCAAGTTTGACCGGCATAAGTTACTGTCATAACTTTGGTCGAACCGTTATATGAAACAACATAATCTTTAAGCGTATTATCGGTTGGAAGTGTCTGTAATTTTTCAGCACTAATTGTATCTGTTGTAGCTACCCCAGTATTTGACGTAGTAACAAAGGCCCCAAAAGCTGAGTTTCTAACTTTTGCAGGATCTGCGTTAGCATACTGACTGCTATTAGGCTGAGACGTATTATGCCAAGTATCCAATTTAAATCCAAAGGAACGTGTAAGGTTTGTTCCTCCCATACCAAGACTGGCACCAGAACCATTTCCATTGGCATTACCGATTTCACCGATTTTACCCGTCGAAAAGATCGCCGCAATACCGTCACCACCATAGTGTCCAGCAGAACTATTACCCTCGTAGGCATCACCAAGGTTGATTTTACCTGTTAAGGTGAAACTTTCATTCATATCCACCTTGGTTTTAAGGGTATAAGCACCTACTTGTCCACCGGTATTTTGAGTCAAGGTCACCGTTCCATTATTGAGACTTGCTGTTCCAGTGGTTTTGAAATAACTTGCTTGGTTTTTATTCGTAACAATAAGGTTTGCTTTTTGCTTATAGGTAGCCTCACCAAGTGACGCATTAGTGTCATAAGCACCTCTAGCCACAGCATCCAACTGTGCAGTAACTGCTGCAACACCGTTAACTACTGAATTACCAGTAAAACCTGCGTTTGTAATCTTGGTCATCAGCCCTTCAACGGCATTACCAAGACGTTCACGTTGTTCTGCATAAGCAGCGTTTGTTGCTGATGCAGCAAGCAATGTTGTTGATTTAGTGACTTCTTCTTGAACTGTTGTGATAGCTGTTTGGATTTCAGCTTTAGCAGCTGTGTCTGTCAATTTTGCTTGATAGTCTTTAGCAATATTAACGAGCAATTCTGCTTCTGAAACGTTTTGATCCAAAATTGTTTTTTCATCTTCTTGAGTTGCTGTTTCTGATGCAGTCGCTACTGTTGAAGTTGCTGATTCTGAATGAGAAGCTGAACCACTTGCGCTTTCAGTATGTGACTGACTAGCGGAGGTTGAACTCTCTTTGCTAAGTGATACAGATTCAGAAATGGCTTGTGATAATTCTGTTGATACAGATTGTGACAATGAGACTGAGGCATCTGTGCTTGCTTGAGCGTCAACTGAAGAGCTTGTAGACTCTTGACTAGTTGATGGTGCTACCGAAGCTTCTGATGTTGGAGCTGCACTCAAGACAACAGACTCAGAATTGGCTGTGACATCATGATTCCCAGTTAATTGACTCTCTAAAGCTGGCGTTGCAGTTTCTTCGGCTTGAGCAGTGTAAGTGGCTACTGCACCACCTGCCACCGCACCTGCTGCTGCAATCCCTTTAAGTAGGGCTTGACCTGAGATAAGAGGTGTTTTCTCCTCAACACTTTGCGCTGAAACTGACGGTGCATCTGTTCCACCTTTAACAACCTTAAAAAGTCCAAAGTTTGATGTCGCCGCACGAAGCCATTGCTTCCCTGATTTGATTAATTTAAAACGAGTCACACGATCTGTTTCGCGATATTCCCCTTCGTTTCTTCTAAAAAACATATTTGCTCCATTCTAGATGTTAGTGTAAAACACGTAGCTAAATTTTATCACAAAATTGTTGTAAGTTCTAATTTTTTGTCATATATTCCTTAAATAAAATTGCAAACGTTTCATCCTATTAATACCTTAAAGACATTGATTTCACACTATCTTCAGTCATTTTCTAGTTTATAAAATGAAATTTAAAGATTTCTTGAAATTCTATAGAAATGTTTCCCTTCTTTAACAGTATTGCCTTTCAAGATAGGCTTGATTACTCTAAATAGCAGACAAATTCTAATCCTTTAGGTTAATCTCATAATCACAAAAAGACACACTCCAATTTGGAATGTGTCTTTTTAGAACGAAGCTAATCGGCTTATTCTTTCTTAAGAGTAGTTAGTGTTTTATTAGGACTAGTCACTCAAAAGTTTTAGGGAGGTAAGTCGAGGAAATATTATTCCTCAGTTTTTTTGCGTTTTGCCGCAAGAGCCAAGCCAGAGCTAGAGATTAAAGACTACCTAATTAGTATCCATCTAAGCTTATAATATTCAATATCGTTAGTATGAAATTATAGCAGTGCATTATAAAACGTGAAACACTCTAGTAGTTTCTATATCAAGCTACTAGAGTGTTTAATACTATTAAACGTTAAACTAAGTTATATCAATTCAATATCAATCAACGAATTAATAGTCTTCACCATCTTTTTTCTGTTTTCTACCTTTTGATAGGAAGGCAAGTCCAGTTACTGATGCTACAGCACCTAAAAGCATAGCTAAAGGTGATTGGTCGTCTCCGGTATTAGGTAATGTTTGAAGCTTAGATTTCTTGTTAGAAATGTCTTCAAATGAATCCATAATGACAGATGCTTTCTCAGTTACAGTCTCAGTCTCTAATACTTTTAAAGATTTTGTGGTCTTATCTGGTTGCAAACGATGTTCGTAGCCTGATGGAACAAGTGATTCTGAAACCCTAGATGAATTTATATCGTTATAGAATTCTGAGGTTGATACAGAGCTGCTCATTGAATCAGAAACTATTACACTATTTAGATCCAAACTTTCAAGTGACAGAATAGCAGGCTCTCCCTTACTTGTAATAATTGACTCAGACGAACTTGCTGATTCAGAGGCACTAACAGAAATCGATACAGAGCTACTCATTGAATCAGAAGCTATTACACTATTTAAGTCTAAGCTTTCAAGTGATAGGATGGCAGGCTCTCCTTTACTTGTAATAATTGACTCAGACGTACTTGCTGACGTGCTTGCACTCAATGAAGCTGACGTACTTGCTGAAGTGCTTGCACTCAATGAAGCACTTGCACTTGCTGAAGTACTTGCACTTGTTGAAGCTGACGTGCTTGCTGACGTGCTTGCACTCAATGAAGCTGACGTACTTGCTGAAGTGCTTGCACTTGTTGAGGCACTAGTACTTGCTGAAGTACTTGCACTTGTTGAAGCTGACGTGCTTGCACTCAATGAAGCTGACGTGCTTGCTAACGTGCTTGCACTCAATGAAGCTGACGTACTTGCTGAAGTACTTGCACTTGTTGAAGCTGACGTACTTGCTGATGTGCTTGCACTTGCTGAGGCTGACGTGCTTGCACTCAATGAAGCTGACGTACTTGCTGAAGTGCTTGCACTTGTTGAAGCTGACGTACTTGCTGAAGTGCTTGCACTTGTTGAAGCTGAGGTGCTTGCTGACGTGCTTGCACTTGCTGAGGCTGAGGTGCTTGCACTCAATGAAGCTGACGTACTTGCTGAAGTGCTTGCACTCAATGAAGCTGATGTGCTTGCTGAATGTGATGCACGTTGACTAGCTGACTGACTTTGAGACAAACTTGTTCGAGTTGAAGCACTTGCTGAGGCTGACGTGCTTGCACTTGCTGAGGCTGAGGTGCTTGCACTCAATGAAGCTGACGTACTTGCTGAAGTGCTTGCACTCAATGAAGCACTTGCACTTGCTGAAGTACTTGCACTTGTTGAAGCTGACGTGCTTGCTGAAGTGCTTGCACTTGTTGAGGCACTTGCTGACTCAGAGGCACTTGTGCTTAATGAAGCTGACGTACTTGCTGACGTGCTTGCACTTGCTGAGGCTGACGTGCTTGCACTCAATGAAGCTGACGTACTTGCTGAAGTACTTGCACTTGTTGAAGCTGACGTGCTTGCACTCAATGAAGCTGACGTACTTGCTGAAGTACTTGCACTTG
>OBZM01000249.1_pt1 | contig 14476 bp, 10 predicted proteins | sample 1476941 | NCBI WGS metagenome assembly OBZM01 (sample SAMEA2580243, study PRJEB22360) | human gut metagenome | biome: human gut; feature: human-associated habitat; material: faeces | place: Denmark | collected 2008/2010
TACGCCAGCGTGTACAGGAACATCAGCACCACCATCGACATGAGCGCTTTGTCGGTGCAGGCGCGACGGTAGCTACGCCAGATGGAGAATTGTTGCGATCGCTGCGATTCCGCCGCTTCCGCAGGCTGTTCCACAACTTGTTTCACAGACGATTTCGCAGCACGCCCGCCAATTCCAGCTTCCTTGAAAAACACAATCATCAGCAACGTCGCGAACACCAGCACCGCCGCTTCCGCATAAAACATCAGCGAATAGGAGATTTTGACCAGCTGGTTGGCGATGATCGGGCCGATCGCAAAACCAAAATTCGCGGCCCACGTCTGCAGCGAATACGCGCGCTTTTGCTTGCGGAACGGCACCACGTCGGAAACGTAGGCCGCGACCGCGGGCGTTGGCATGGAGGAAATCGCGCCGTAAATCAGCAGCGCAATCGCCATAATCCATGGATTGCCGATAAACGCCAGCAACACCAGCATCACGGCGGAACCGAGGTTGCCGATGACGATCATCGCCGGCCGGCCGAACCGATCGGACAGCGCACCCCCGTACAGGCAGCCGAAAATGCCGCCGAAGCCATACATGGAGACGATCGTGCCGGCAACGCCCGCACTCACGTGCATGTCGGACACGAGATACATGGAAAGAAACGAGGTGACGAAACGGCCCATCCACAAAATAAGCAGCGTGACCCACAGGCCCCAGAACATGATGGGCAGTCCGAAAAACTCTCTCTTCTTTTCCATTCTTTTCATCATACTTGGCCGACCGCCTGCAGCCGAGCCGCTTTTCTGAAGCGCTTTTCCCGAGGCACTTTTCCCGGGGTGCTGGGACAATAGACGGTTATGGGAGCAATGAAAAAAGGACCGACCAAGGGGTCGGGCGGAAAGCATCGTAACGCGCTGAAGGGCAAGGGGCCGACCCCCAAGGCCGAAGATCGCGTATATCACAAGGCTTACAAGGCGAAGAAGGCGGCGGATCGCCGCAAGATGGCCGATCCACGACTGGCCGCACGCCGTCGAGCGGCGAAGTTCACGTCGGAATCCGACGATCTGGTCATCGGTCGTAACGCGGTGCTTGAGGCGCTGCGTTGTGGCGTGCCGGCAACCACGCTGTATGTGGCGGCACGTATCGAGCATGACGATCGCACGCGCGAAATCGTGCGTCTCGCCGGCATCCACGGACTGCATCTGCTGGAAGCCGACAGGCTCGAAATGGACCGTATCGCACGCTCGTCGAACCATCAGGGCGTGGTGCTGAAGGCGCAACCGTTCCAGTATTCCTCGCTGGCAGAGCTCGTGGACCGCGCCGATAAGAAGGCGCGTGCCATGGAAGCAGCCGATTCGGAAAGCGCGCGCATCGCGGCACGTCCGCTGTTCATCGCGCTCGACGGCGTCACCGATCCGCAGAACCTCGGCGCGGTCATCCGTTCCGCGGCCGCATTCGGCGCGAATGGTGTGATTCTGCCGGAGCGCCGTTCCGCTTCGGTCACGGCCGCCGCATGGAAGGTGTCCGCGGGCGCCGCCGCGCACATGCCGGTGGCACGCGTGGTGAATCTGACCAAGGCGATCGAAAGCCTGAAGGAACGTGGCTACTACAGCGTCGGCCTTGACGGCGGCGGTGACGCGCTCGTCGGCGAAACCGGCTTCGAAACCGATCCGCTGGTGGTTGTGCTCGGCTCGGAAGGCAACGGCCTGAGCCGTCTGGTACGAGAGGCGTGCGATTCCATCGCCGGCATTCCGATGTCGAATATGGTCGAATCGCTGAACGCCTCCGTGGCAGCGGGCATCACGTTGTATGCCGTGGCACGCGCACGTCGTGAAGCGGCCGCGGCAGCCAAGTAATCGTCGATTACGCTGCTTATGGAAAAAAGCTCAAGCCTTATGGCTTGAGCTTTTTTGTTTGTACACGTTACTGAATCAGTGGGTCCTGCAATTTCGGACCGCGCTACGCGCGGACTCAACGCTGCCTTCGCTACGGCTACCGCCTCGCTCGGGGCTCGCCTACAAAGGCTCCACCGGAGCCTTTGTTTAACGGCTCGCCCACACCGCAGCGTCCGGATCATCGTCCGGGTTGTAGCCGTCCTCGTCGGTGCCGTAAGTGTATTCGTCATCGATCACGCCGGAATCGGCCTCGGCGTTCAGCGCGTCGACATCCTTCGAATCGAGCTTGTACTGCGGCAGCACGTTCTCCACATAGCTCTTCACGGCTTCGGTCATGGACACGTCGTGGCCGGCCTTCTCCGCAAGGAACCAACGATGGTCGAGTACCTCATGGAAGAACTGCGCCGGCTCGATCTGGGAGCGGTATTCGCGCGGAATCATGCGCACGGTCGGCTCGAACACCTCGCGCATCCAGTCGGTGGCCACGATTTCGAGATCCTCGCCATCACGCCACGTGGAGGTGCGGTAGGCGTCCAGATCGTTGAGCAGACGGCGGGCCTGGTTCTCCTGCACGTCAAGACCGGTCAGTCGCAGCAGCTTGCGGTTGGCGTAGCCGGCGTCCACCACGCGCGGACGCACCAGCACGCGCTTGCCGTCCTCGGCGGTCTTCATTTCCAGCTCGTCCACGTCGAAGCCCAGTTCGTTGAGCTTATTGACGCGCTTTTCGATCTTCCACATCTCGTCCGGGCTGAACTTGTCGGTGTCGGTCAGCGCGCTCCACAGCGAATGGTAGCGGTCCACCAGGCGGTTTCCGATTTCGATTTCGTCCACGTTGCTCGGCAGCAATGCGCCGGAAGACAGATCCATCAGTTCGCCGATGATGTTCGTACGGGCCAAATCCACATCGTATTCACGCTGGCCTTCGGTGAGGTTCACCTGCAGATCGCCGGTTTCGGCGTCCACCAGGAACGCGGAGAAAGCGTCGGCGTCACGCAGGAACAGCACGTTAGACAGGGACACATCGCCCCAATAGAAGCCGGCCAGGTGCAGACGCACCATCAGCACGGCAAGCGCGTCGATGAGTCGTTCGGCGGTGTCGGGACGCAGGTTGCGGGCGAACAGCGCGCGGTACGGCAGCGAGAATTTCAGATGCTTGGTGACCAGGATGGCTTCCAGCGGCTCACCTTGCGCATTATGGCGGCCGGTGACCACGGCGATCGGCTGCACGGTAGGCAGTTCCAGCTTCTGCAGTCGGCGCAGCAGCTCGTATTCGCGTTCCGCCACGTTGCGTGTGATTTCCTTCATGGCGTAGACTTCGTCGCCCACGTGCACGAAACGCACCACGTGCCTGGAGATGCCTCGCGGCAGGTTGACCAGCAGGTCCTCAGGCCATGTTGCCAGCGGCTTCTCCCACGGCAGCGTGAACATCTTCGGATTCGAACTCGCGGCGGTGATCTTCAACGCCTGCGGCTCCGGGCTCTGCGCTGCGGGGTCCTCGGCCTTCACGGAAGTGGCCTTAAGCACACGGGGATCCATCTGTGGCAATTCATGTGATTCCATAGCTCTTCAATTTACCCGCTGACCTACCCACGGCAGGCGGCAAAGGGACTACGAGTGTCACGATGAGAACAGCGGGAAAAGAAAAGCCCCGCACCAACGCGGGGCTTTTCCAACGAGACAATAAGAGAGGAAAGAGAATGTCTCGTTTAATGGTTGACGGACGTTTGCACATCCGCCAAGTATTGGTTCAACCACCCGCCAAGCGTTCCATAAGGAACGCCCGACGGTTGGTTACTCGTTATCGTCTCAGTTCAGACGCAGCTCGGTGGACGGAGCGAACAGGTGCATCTTGGACGGGTCGATCTTGATCTTGACGGTATCGCCGACCTTCGGAAGAGCACGCGGGTTCACGCGGATCGTGGTGAGCTTGTTCTGATCGGACATCATGGTGGACGCCTCAGCAGCGGAGCCATCGGTGATGATGTTGCCGTAGATGTAGCCGTCGGAGCCCAGATCCTCAACGTTCATGACCTTGAGGGAGAAGGCGTTGGCCTCATCCGGGGCAGCCAAGGAGGCGTCTTCCGGACGGAAGCCGACCACAATCTGGCCGTTGTCTTCGGCGGTGAGCTTGTTGACGGCCTCAGTCGGCAGATCCACGGTGTCCTCGCCGATCTTTGCCTTGCCGTTGACCACCGGGTGGGTGTTGATGTTCATCGACGGGGAGCCGATGAAGCCAGCGACGAAGACGTTGGCCGGACGATCGTACAGCTCAGTCGGAGCGCCGACCTGCTGCAGAATGCCGAGCTTGATGACGGCGATACGATCACCCATGGTCAGGGCCTCGGTCTGATCGTGGGTCACGTACAGGGTGGTGACACCCAGCTGACGCTGCAGAGCGGCGATCTGGGTACGGGTCTGCACACGGAGCTTGGCGTCGAGGTTGGACAGCGGCTCATCCATGAGGAAGACCTTCGGCTCACGGACGATTGCACGACCCATGGCCACACGCTGACGCTGACCACCGGACAGAGCCTTCGGCTTGCGGTCGAGGTACTCGGTCAGGTCGAGAATCTCAGCGGCCTTCTCGACGCGCTTGCGAATCTCGTCCTTCGGAGTGCCGGCGATCTTCAGGGCGAAGCCCATGTTGTCGGCAACGGTCATGTGCGGGTACAGAGCGTAGTTCTGGAACACCATTGCGATGTCGCGGTCCTTCGGCTGCATCGTGGTGACGTCCTTGCCACCGATGAGGATGCGTCCCTTGTTGACCTCTTCGAGGCCTGCGAGCATACGCAGGGTCGTAGACTTACCGCAACCAGACGGGCCGACCAGCACCAGGAATTCGCCATCCTTGATGTCGAGGTTCAGATCATCCACAGACGGCTTGTCATTGCCCGGGTAGATACGAGTAACATGGTCGAATACGACTTCTGCCATGATTTGTCATCCTTTCAGAGGCAGGTACGTGCCTCACGATCCGTTGTAAAGGGATTTTTGTTCGGTGCCCATCCTCGCGGCTTACTACTTTGACAAAGCCACAATTCAAAGCGTTAATTTATTTCTTTGGTTTAGCGAAGGTTCTCTTCGTTGAGCCACGTTCCATGATACATACAACGCTAAAACTGTCAATGCGTGTCGCGAGTCGCGCTGTTTGCCTCCGCTGGCAAAAGGGGATTAACAGCGTAGTAAATACACGCATTTATCGCCATCATGCAAGACAATGGTACGGAGCGAAAGACAGAACAGGGAGGTTGCAATGCGCAATATTCGAATCGGCGTGGTCGAGGACGATCCCGCAAGCTGCCAACTGGTACTTGACTATCTCAACCGATATCAACAGGAAAATGGCGAGCAATTTACCGTTTCCGTATTCGACGACGGCGCACGAATCGTAGAAAAATATACCCCCGTTTACGATATCTTACTGCTCGACATCGAGATGAGCGAAATGGACGGCATGGCCGCCGCGAGACGCATCCGCGAGCGCGACGACAAAGTCGTGATCGTGTTCATCACCGCTGCCCCGCAATATGCAATCAGCGGGTATGAGGTGCGTGCGTTGTCGTACTTGCTTAAACCTCTACCGTGGTTCGCGTTTTCGCAGGAGCTCAAGAAATCGATCGACATGGTGCGACGCAATGGCGACGATTCCATGCTCATCGAAACCGGCAACGGACAGATGCGCCTGAATCTTGCCGACATTCTGTATCTTGAGTCGATCCGGCACACCATCGTCATCCACACGCTTGACGGCAAATACTCTATCAACGGCACACTCAAAGACATGGAAGCCAAGCTCGCCGACCGGCACTTCTTCCGCTCGAACTCCTGCTATCTGGTCAATCTCAAGCATGTGACGGGCGTGGCGGATCAGGGTTGCATCATGTCGAACGGCGAGCAGCTGCGCGTGAGCCGGCCGCGCAAGAAAGCGTTTCTGACAGCGCTGACCGATTACATGGGCGGCGGCAGATGATCGGGGCGATCGCAGGCATCGCATATATCGCAAATATCGTGAATATCGCAGATGCCACAAATGCCGCACACATTGTGCACGTGTTGGCAGCGTCGGTACCGTCGACGGTGCCGGTCACCCACACCTTGCCCGACATTCCCCGTTCGTATACCGCCATCTGCGAATGGGCTGCGTGCATGGTGTACATCGCGGTGCTGTACCGACGTGGGCCGTTGCGTCGTTCCATCATCGTCAGCGCGGTCGGTCTGCCCGCGATCGTCGCCGTGCAGTATTTCGACGGCAGCATGCCGATCTGGTTTTGGATCGTCGGCATGCTGCTCGCCTTCGGCTGCATGTACCTGACGATTCTGTTCGGCGCCGGCACCGGCAAACGCGAAGGACTGTACATCACGGCGCGCGCGTTCGTGCTGGCGGAACTGGTGGCGTCGCTGCATTGGCAGATCGTCGCGTTCATCGGCACACATGACGCTCAAGCCACTTCATACGGTGTGCAGGCCATCGTCATGCTCATCGTCATCTACGCGCTGTGTTTCGGCCTGGCATGGCTGGTGGAACGCGGCAATTTCAGCCAAACCACACCCACGCTACCGACCGCCTCCGCGGCAACCGCGACGGTGGCCATCACCATCGTCACCTTCGCCATGAGCAATCTGAGCTTCGTTTCGACCAATACGCCATTCTCCGGTTCGATGGGCCAGGAAATCTTCTATATCCGCACACTGGTGGATTTCTGCGGATTCGCGATTCTATACGCGCAACAGGAGCAGGCTCGGCGCATTGAAGCGAGCGCGGAAATCGCGTCAATCAACGCGCAGCTGGAAAGCCAGCATCAGGAGTACCTGCAGTCGAAGGAGAACATCGAATCGCTTGGTCGGCTTGCGCACGATCTGAAGCATCAGATCGCGGCATTGCGTGCCGAAGTCGATCCTGAGCACGCGGCGGCAGGATTCGAGCAGCTGGAGAAGTCGGTGCAGCGCTACAGCGCCCAGCAGCATACCGGCAATCCCGTGCTCGACGTCATCCTCACCACAAAAGAGCGCACTTGCGCCGATCGTGGCATCAGTTTCACTGCCGTGGCGGATGGGTCGCTCTTGTCCAATATGTCGTCGATGGATATCGCTTCGCTGTTCGGCAATGCGCTCGACAATGCGATCGAGGCCACGTCGAAGTTGGCCGATCCGGAACAACGGCTCATCAAACTGGCGTTGTTCGAGCAGAATTCCTTCACCGTGGTCCGCGTCGAAAATTATTACGATTCGCGGCTGAAGAAAGATGCCGAAGGCAATCTGCGCACCACGAAGCGCGATGACCAGCATCGGCATGGCTTCGGCGTGAAGTCGATTCGGCACATCGCGCAGCAGTACGGCGGCGAAGTGACAATCCGCACCAACGACCACTGGTTCGTACTCACCGTGCTGCTTCCCCGCCAGACCGGCCTGATGGCCATGTGAGGATGGCGTCCATGTGAGGATGGCGAGCCGGCAATGCGAAGGCTAACGATCTGCAGCTTTCGCCCGCGGTAGATGCCAAGCGGCAAGCGGCTTGGCCAGACGGGAGGCGGTGAACGCGCTGACGGCCACCGCAAGGCTGATTGGCACGAACAGGTTGATCGGAGCGTCGGCCAACTCCATCACCAGGCAAATCGCCATCAACGGCGCCTGCTGCGAGGCGGCGAGCAGCGCGCATGCACCCAGCAGCGCATACATGCCAATCGAATTCGTGTGGAACACCTGCATCCAAAGAATGCCCAGAATCGCACCTCCGGAAGCGCCCAACGCGATGCCCGGCTGCAGCACGCCACCGGAAGCGCCGGAACGAATCGTCAGCAACGTGACGATCGCCTTGGCCACAAAAGACAGCAGCAGCACCGGGATGACGGCCAGATCGGCCTTCGAGGAGAAACTCAGCTGCGCGGTGGCGCGGCCATTGCCCATGACCTGCGGCACGGCAATCGCCATAACGCCTGTCAATAGGCCAGCAAGCGGCATCATCCACAGAATGCCCGCACCGGACGGCTTGCTTTTCTCCGCCCATTGCGATCCGCGACGAAACAGCGCGCCCGCAGCGCCAAGAACCAAACCGGCGACGAGTGCGAACACCATGTAGTCGGGGGTAAACAGGCCGTCCGCCTCGCCAATCAAATAGAACGTGTGCGTGCCCTTGACCAGGCTCGCCACCCATGAGGCGAGCGCCGAGCAGGCGAACGCGAGTGAGACCGTTTCGAGCGTCACGTCGGCGAGCAGGATCTCCACCGCGAAGAACGTGCCCGCAAGCGGCGCGTTGTAGACGCCCGCGAGACCGGCCGCGGCGGTAATGGCCACCAGCATACGCGTGTCTTTCACGTCGAGACGCACCCAGCGGGCGAATCGTTGGCCGAACATCGCGCCAAGCTCGCGCGGAGCCACCTCGCGGCCGATCGACATGCCGGTACCGACGATAAAAATCTGCAGCAGCACATGTACGATGGTCTGCCAGACCGGCATCAGCGCACCACCGACGGCTTTCTTGACGGATGGCACTGTTGTGGTACGCGTGCGCAGCAGCCACCAGATCACGGCCGCGATGGAGGCGCCGACCGTCACGGAAATCGCACGACGGATGGCAGGCATGTTGAAGGGACCGGATTCATGCGCATTCTCGATGTATCCAAGCGCGAACCGTTCGACTTGGTACAGCATAAGTGTCAGCAGTCCCGCGGCCGCGCCAATGGCGATGCCGACGATGGCCACCGCCGCGATCAGCGCCGGGATACGGCCGATGTTCGGCCGCTGTTCCGTCTCGTCCTGCGATTGCTTCGACACCATTGCCTCTCCCACGTTGCATGCACCTCGTCTTCAGTCCATCTCGTCATTCGTGTTGCCGCATCACCATCGTTCCATCCACGGCGGATTTATGCGCCGATATCCTTCAGCATGAATCGCAGTATCGGTCACACAACTTGCGTCTGCATAGTGAACGGCCGATCAGGCTCGTCGTCCTCGGCAACAAGGCCGGCCACATCCGCCAAACACCATAAGGCGTACAGCGGCAGATTCATCGGCGGCAAATATATTGGAATATATAGCATTCAAGACACAAGATGCACAAAATAGACAATTTCAAAGGCTTGTTTTTGCACAAAACAGACGATTTCTGCCACAGCCAAAAGCAAGGAACCGGACCTCCACCATACCTTTCACCACCCACTGCCAGTACCGCCGTGGTGCCCGGCGAGGCATTCGGCGAGGAAGGGCAGGGATTCGTGCGATTGTCGTACGCCGGCGATGCGGATGAGTTGCGTAAGGGACTGCGTCGTATGTGCGATTTTGCGGAGAGGAATCGCTGACGCCGTCAGGTGCATGCCCGTCCTTCGTCGCGTTCACCCACTTTGTTGTGTATGTTTGCAAGGTACGCTACGCCTTCCAACGACATCAGGCGCGAAGCAGGCATGGAAAACCCGCCCGGAAAATCCGGGCGGGCAGGAAGGAAGAAAGGAATTCAGAATAGGGCTACTTGGCGGCCTCCTCGCTCTTGGCCGTCTCCTTGGACTTGCTCTTCGGCATAACCCAGAACTTGAGCAGCGGGTAACTCACGATCACGGCGAGCAGGGTGTTGACCACGGATGCGATCGTGCCTGCGATGCCGGCGTTCATGCCCCATCCCTGGCACAGACCGGTCACGTAGCCCGGCAGCACAAGGTTCACCACCACGATGATCACGGCGAGGATCACATACTTCCAAGCGGCGTCCTTGAAGCTGGAGTCGGACTTGAAGACCCACTTCATCTGCACGAAGAAGTTCACCACCTGCGCAAGCACCTCGGCAAGCAGGAAGGTGAGGAATCCGCCCAGGCCGTTGCCCTTGGTGTCATAGTTGAAGATCAGGAAGTGGAACGGCTGCGTGAGCCCCAAGCCGGAGATGAAGATGGCGGTGCCGATCCACGTCACCACGAAGCGCGTGATGGTGGAGATGTTCGACAGCACATTGAACAGGATGAACTCCCAGATATTCGGATGATCCTTGATCCACTGGCGAATCGGTCCGACCTTCTTCTCGCCGGCAGCGGTTTCGGCCGGCTTCGCAGCATTGTTGTCAGTCATGGTTCAGCTCCTTTGCAGTGCGCTTGTTGGCGGATTGGTTGCGGAAGAAGCCGGCGATCACGCCGCCCAATCCGCGGAAAGTATGCCCGTTGGCGATGTTCACGATGGCGTCGACCATCGCCGAATCGACCATGCCCTGGGTCATCTTGCTCATGGCGCGAGGCGGCATATTCAGAATGAACAGGGTGTTCAGATCCGGCGAACCGGTCTTCTGGCGAATCTTCGCTTCGCGCTTGGTCAGCGTCCTGGCAACAGTGCGCGCCGCGAATCCCTTGGAATCCACCCACGACATGATCGGATCGTTGACACCGAACGTCGTCGGTTTGCCGGGAGCAAGCACCTCATGGCCGAACAGCACGGCCATTTCGGCATCGGTCACGTCCTTGACCTGTCCGGTCAGATAGTGGCCGAGCGCGGGGTCTGCGGCGCATTCAGCGGGCGTGCAATCGCCGGCAACGGTGTGCGGAATCGAAAGCGGCAGATGCTCGGCATTGTCGCCGATCATCAGCGTCCATTCGCCGCTTTCCGTCTTCCATGCATTGGCGGCAACATCGAAATGGCGGAACGTGTAGCGGTCGAAATCGATGTGCACGCTCTTGCTTTCATGCGCGGCCAACTCAATTTTGGCGAAGCCCTTCAGCTCGCGATCAGGATGGAGCACGCCACCCTGCGGCGCACGCACATACAACTGGGCCACGGTGGAGCCGGCGATATCGGAATCGTTGGTGACGACGAAATCGACGCCGGTCGCGGTGGCGGTGATCGCGCTGTACGTGAACGTGGAATAGCTCAGTCCGTAGCCGAACGGGAAGCGTACGGACACGCCCACGGTCTCGTAATAACGGTAGCCGACGAACGGGCCCTCGCGGTAGATCGCGTCGCGTCCGATGGCCGGATACCAGCCGGAGCTCGGGCAATCCTCGTACCGCTTCGGCCAGGTTTCGGCCAAATGGCCGGACGGGTTGACTTCGCCGGTCAGCGCGCGCACGGTGGCGGAGGCGCCGGCCTGGCCGGACAATCCTACGTACAGCATGGCCGCAACATCGTCGAACCACGGCAATTCCACCGGGGAACCGGCGACGAGCACGATCACCACCGGTTTGCCGGTCTTCGCCAACGCCGTTACGAGATCGTTCTGCGCCTGCGGAATCGCCATGGTGGACCGGTCGAGGCCTTCGGATTCGCTGCGTTCGTCGAGGCCAACGACGGCCAGCACCACATCCACGGTGTCCTTCTTGGCGAGCGCGACGGCGTCGTTCAGCAGCACCTCATCCGGCTTGCCTTGGCGGTCGTAGCCCTGCTCGTAGCCGGCCAATACCAGTCCTTCGGCGTTCTTGACCTCGTCGAGGATGTTCTCCTCCTTGGTGGCGTTCACCTTGGATGAGCCGGAACCCTGATAGCGTGCGGTCGCGGCCATATCTCCGATGACGGCCACGCGAGTGCCCGGCTTGAGCGGCAGCGTGGCGGCGTCGTTCTTCAGCAGCACGCTGGAATGTTCCGCGACCGTTCTGGCGATATCATGGTGCGCCTTCGCGATGTCGTCCGACAACAGATCGTCGCGGCCGACGCCGACGAGCTTGGTCGCCGCCGCGATTTTGGCGACTTCCGCGGCACGCTTGTTGATGTCCGCCTCGGCGAGTGTGCCCGCTTTGACCGCGCCTTCCAGCTCGCGCACGGAGGTGAAACCTGGCGACGGCATTTCCAGCGAGCCGCCGGCTTTGACGGCTGCGACGGCGGAGTTGGAGCCCGCCCCAATCGGAGACGACCATGCCGTCGAAGCCCCATTCGTCGCGCAGGATCTCCTGCAGCAGATGCTTGTTTTCGTGGGCGTAGACGCCGTTGACCTCGTTGTAGGAGGTCATGATGCTCATCGGCTTGGCCTCGCGCACGGCGATTTCAAAACCGGTCAGATACAATTCGCGCATGGTACGTTCGTCCACCACGGAGTTGCTGGCCTGGCGGCGCAGCTCCTGGCTGTTGACCGCGAAATGCTTCGGGCATGCGGAGACGCCGTTGCTCTGGATGCCGCGAATGAGGCCGGCGGCCATACGGCCGGCGACGATCGGATCTTCCGAATAGTACTCGAAGTTGCGTCCGCACAGCGGGTTGCGTTTGATGTTCATGCCCGGTCCAAGCAACACGTTCACGTCGAGATCGTGAGCTTCCTTGCCGAGCGCCTCGCCCATCTCTTCGGCGAGCGCCGGATCCCAGGTGTTGGCCACGGTGCAGGCGGTCGGGAAGCAGGTGGCCGGCTTGGATGCGCCGATGCCGAGGTGGTCGCCTTCGCCAAGCTGCCTGCGCACGCCGTGTGGGCCGTCGCTCATGACGAAGCCGGGAATGTCGGCGCGATCGTTGCCGCGCGAATCCCATTCGGATCCGCCGGACAGCATCGCCGCCTTTTCAACGATCGAAAGATCTTCAAGTTCCATGGGTTCTCCCTCGCACTAGGTGTTGCCAAAACCTGCTTTGCCGAGCCTGCCCTGTCCGCTCCGCCCGACTGCGCTGTTTTCTTGCGATTTCCCGCTGCCGTACCGCGCTGCATCGCACCGTGCCGCACGCGGGATTTCGCCGCTAGTTTGATTGAACCAGCTTTTGCGATGCCGTCACCGCCGTATTACACAACCTGTCGTTTTGCTCGCACAATCGGCATATGGGCGCGGTGAAGAGGGTATGCGGTGGCGCAGAACGCGCATAAAATCGCATCGTTCCATTTTGCAATCGATGGCAAGCGTTTCGATATGCGCATATCGTTGCAATTTCAAGCGACTCGCCGATATTGATACCTTTTTGCACAAGCGCTATCATACTTAACGAAAGTAAGTTTTGCTAACTTTTCTTCAATGCGGAACATGCTTTGATCACTCAACGCGGAGAGCGATGTTTCACAGCGCACAGAAAGGATAATGAGATGCGCGACCAGCAAAGCAGCGACACGAGCATCGCCCTGGACGCCAATACGGACGTCCAGCATCGTCACGATGACCCACAACTACAATCTCGTGTTCCCCACCGCCATCGTCATCGCACTGTGCGCTGGCGCGTCGGTCTTGACCATCAAGCGCATCAAGTAATTCAAACGGGACCGTACCGTCGCATATGATGACACGGTCCCAATCCAGTTCTCCCGATTTTTCCCACACTCAAAGGAGCCCCACATGGTAGACAGCACACTGTTCTCGCTGGCCACGCTCAACGCCCATCCGGCAATGAATCCGGATTCGGTGATCCAGGGCGATCATTGGCGCATCGGCCTCATCACGGACGCGCTCGTCCGTTTCGAATGGTCCGACAGCGGCCGTTTCGTGGATGACGCCACGCAGATGGCGATGGTCCGTGATTTCGGCGAAAAGCCTGAATTCACCGTCACCGAACGTAATGGCTGGCTGGAAATCGACACCCCGTCGCTGCATATCTCCTACAACCAGCGCAAGTTCTCTCCGGAAGGCCTGTACGCAACCGTCAAGCACGTCAACGCCATCGAAAACACTTGGCATTACGGCGACGTGCAGCGCAGGAACCTCGGCGGCACCTACCGTACGCTCGACGAGGCGAACGGCCGCATCCCCGTCGATCCGGGCGTCAACAGCACCGACGGTTGGGCGATCATCGACGATTCCAAGTCGAACGTCATCCGCGAAACCGCCGAAGTGAACGGCAACCACAACGATTTCGGCACGTGGGTGACCCCGAAGGAAGAGCCGACCACCGACCTGTACCTGTTCGGCTACGGCCACCGCTACCGTGAGGCCGTGCACGCCCTGTACCGCCTGACCGGCCCGACCCCGCTGCTGCCGCGCTTCGTGCTGGGCAACTGGTGGAGCCGCTACCACCGCTATACCGAAACCGAATACCGTCAGCTCGTCGAACGTTTCGAAAAGGAAGGCATCCCGTTCACCACGGCCGTCATCGATATGGACTGGCACCTGGTTGACGACGTCGACCCGAAGTACGGCTCCGGCTGGACCGGCTACACGTGGAACAAGGACTTCTTCCCGGATCCGAAGCGCTTCCTCAACTGGCTGCACGAGCATGGCATGAAGGCCACGCTCAACGTCCACCCGAGGGACGGCGTGCGCGCGTTCGAAGAGCTGTATCCGCAGGTCGCCAAGGCCATGAACATCGATCCGGAAAGCGGCGAGGCCGTGCAGTTCGACCTGACCGATCCGAAGTTCATGGAGGTCTACTTCGACCAGCTCCACCACCCGATGGAGGAAGATGGCGTCGACTTCTGGTGGATTGACTGGCAGCAGGGCGGCCTGACGCGGCAGCCGGGCCTCGACCCGCTGTGGGGCCTGAACCACCTGCATTACCTCGATTCCGCCCGCAACGACGGCAGCGACTACAGCGAACGCAACCCGCGCCCGCTCACCTTCTCGCGTTACGCCGGCCCGGGCTCGCACCGCTACCCGATCGGCTTCTCCGGCGACACCGTCGTGACGTGGGAGTCGCTGAAGTTCCAGCCGGAATTCACCGCCTGCGCTTCCAACATCGGCTACGGCTGGGGGGGGCCCCCACACCGGCGGGCCCCCGCTTGGGCTGAGCTTGTA
>OBZM01000252.1_pt1 | contig 14186 bp, 10 predicted proteins | sample 1476941 | NCBI WGS metagenome assembly OBZM01 (sample SAMEA2580243, study PRJEB22360) | human gut metagenome | biome: human gut; feature: human-associated habitat; material: faeces | place: Denmark | collected 2008/2010
CGGGCCATCAATGTCTTGCCTCGCCGCTAAACCGTTCCAGCAGGTTCGTGTGGCGGGCGAGCCATTCGCCCGTCTTGGACGATTCGAATTTCCGCCACACGCCCATGACCTGGCTGCGGTTGTCCGCGTTGAGTTCCTCACGGTCGTAGCCGCGGCGTGCCGTGATCCGATGCCCCGTCATGACGCCAGCCCCTCCCGTTCATCCTCCGGATTGTCGGACTGACCTTGTTGAGGGGAGTCGTCCACCTCATCTTGACTGAACGACCGGCGGAACAATTCGCATAGCTTCAGCACGAAGGAGAGCAGATTCAGCACGAGGGCGATGAACAGCACGGCCAGCGTCAGCCGCTGGCCGGCGTCAGAGCACATAAAATCGTTTATGGGATCCATGGAAAACCTCCAGACATGGGAAGGGAATTGAAAAAGGATGGCTAAAAGAAGACGGAAGACCCCGAAGAAGAGGAACTCCACGGGGAGCAGGGAAGCCTCCAGCGTCCCCAAAGCGACGAGCGCCGGCGATACGGCTAGGAGTGTCGGCAGAAGTACGAAGACGGCATGGACAAAACGGTGGAAACGCGCGATTGAGGTGATAAGCCTGCTTGCGGACGTGGCGACGATCGTTGCCATAGTTCTGACGGGCTATCAGATTATCGTCGGCAACTGGCAGTTCGACAGGTCTGGCCCCGATTACTCGTGGTTCATGCTTGACGGGATTGCGCCTAACCCGGCAATTGGAAAAGACGGGATATCCATCCAGACCACGTTCCCCATGGTCATGGCCAATAGCGGCAGGACGGAGGATACCGTCATATCCCTGAGCAGGGATACCAAAGACGCCGAGAACATGACGATATGCATCCCGGAATTCAACGGGAAGGGCGAATACAAGGATGGCTCCGCGGTCCTCAACGACAGGGGTAGTCTCAGCCTCGCGCCGGGGGAGGCCAGGATGCTGTTCGCTGTGTCCCCCCGGACCGAAGTAATCCCGACTGACCGGGCGGACGGGGTTGTCGAACATCGAAACGCCAGCTTCGAGCTTACCGACGACCTGACGGTGTACAGCGCCTCCGGCAGGACGTTCGAGGCGAAAAAGGTGGAACCTGATCAGGAGGTCATCGACCACTACGAGAACCTGCCCGGCTTCGAACGGGCGAAGAAAGCCTGTATGACGCTTGTGGATGGGGAATCCTGACATCATCTTCTCCTTCACGACGCCCTGCGCAAATCGGACGTGTCGAACACGTCCGCCCACATGGGTCCCGCGACCGGCAGTATCATGCGGGGATGCTCACGTCCGATACGCCAGATGCCATAACCCTGCGCCAAGCGTGGTATCTGTTCGAGTTCGTCCTCGCTCAAGTCGGGGATGAGACGGTTCAGCAGGGGAATGTTCTCACCACCCTGGCGGTAGATGATCTTCGTCTCCATCAGATTCATCAGCTGTTCGACCTTGCCGCGCAGGCCGGAGCCGGCGGTGAACACCTGGGTCATGTCGGCAACGCCATGCACGATCAGCCAGGTCGCGCAACCCCAATGGCCCGCGGACCGTTGGCGCGTCTGCAACGAGTCGACCAATTGCGGGTTCGACAGCAGATCCCACGCCTCCTCGCACACGATGATGCGACGCAGTCCGTCACGCGCCTGCAACAGCCGGTCGATCCACGAGCTGACCGCCGCGGTGTACACGCGTTTCAACGTGGGATCCTGGAACACGGGGCCGGACGTGTCGAACACGATGATCGGGGCGGCCGGATCCAACGTGATGGTCGACTCCTTGTCGAACATGCCGCTCATCGTGCCGTCATCGACCATGGGGGAGAACACGCGGGCCGCCTCGCTGGCCTTCTCGCGCGCGAGATCACGGTAATGTTCGAAACCGTGGATGTTCCTGTACACGCCATCGACCCAATCCCAGTCGGACAGGCGGGCCACGGCCTTCTCCAACGTCATCGGGCCGGTGCCGTACGAGGCGATGAGCTGGTCGATCAGGGAGAGCATGTCCTTGTCCAACGGGAATGGACGGTCCGGTTCCCTCACCGCCTCCGCCAACGCCATCATGGCGCTTTTCCTGCCGGCCAGGACCTCCTGGCGCAACGCGCGCTTGTCCTCCTCGGATTTGAGGTGGGACATGTCGGGCATGGCGAACGGGTTCAGATAGTTGCCTTTGCCGGGGGAGACGACCTGCCCGCCGGGAATGGCCCGCGCGATGGCCTTCCATTCGCCCTGCCGGTCGGATTGGACGATGATGTTGCGTCCGAACCCGATCTCGCGCACGGCGATCGTCTTCGCGCAATAGCTTTTGCCCTGGCCACGCAGGCCGCTGAAGAACAGGTCGGGACTGGTGGTCATGTGCGCGTCGTACGTACCCCAGCAGTCGAATTGGAACAGTTCGCGTGAAAGCGCGTCGATGCCGATCGGCGGACCCGGGATCAGCTGCGCGCCGGAACCGGCCACGAAAGTGGTGAGCACTCCCGCCCGTCCCGTGCTGGTCTGATGCCATGGGATCAGGGGACGTTCGTTGAAATCGCGGGTGATCATGTCCAACGGGCTCGCGGAACCCAACGGGAGCATGCCTTCCTCGTCACGCTGCCGCGCCTTGTACAGGCTCTTCGTCTGGCTGACCTGCTTCGACACCATCGAATACAGGCGTCCGCGAGCCGATTCGACCGCGCCGCGGTCGGAACGCGAATACCGGTGTTCCGGCACACGCACCGACCGGCCGGCGCCGTCACGCACGCGCATGAGCCAGTCAAGTTCGGGAATGGACAGTCTGGTCGGCGCGGGAACGAAACCCACCACGCCGACGCCACGCCGCGCGGGACGGCCGAGCCTGTGCCCATCGTCCTCCAACATCGGCACGAACGGATCGGCCCCATCGCCGTCCGGTTCCATGCCATCTGCTTCCGAACCGTCGTATTCGTCTTCATCGTCGACGGACATTCCCACCTCTTTTGAAAAGACGGAAGATGGGCGGGAGGAATCCCGTGGATACGGAACCATCCCACCCATCATGGATGTGAGCCGGTCCGACGTCACACGTTGTATCCGGCATGGGCCATCAGCACGCCCGCCACGACCATCAGCACGAAGCAGACGACGGCGAGCACGATGAACAGGACGGCCTTGCCTTGACGGGTCTTACGGCTCATGGCGAGAACCTTTTCCTTGGTCTTGCGGCCAACGAAGGTGCTTTTCTGTTTGACGGCCATGTACACGAACGCCTCATACAGGCATGAGGCGGCGACGACCATCAGGACCAGGATGCAAAGGGTTGCAGCCATATGGATTCCTCCCTAGTTAGGACATGTCCCGGAATCGGCCGGCCATGCGACCGTACGGTTCCGCACAATCCACATGACACGCGGACGATATCAGACAGGGGGATTCGCAGAACCCTTGCCATTGGACACTCCACCGGCATGGTGGAGCTCTTCCATACGCCGGTCGGCCCGCGCCGACACGACGCACATGCTCCATGCCATCAGCAGGCCCAAAAGCCAGAAGACGGCGATGATGATCACGCCCACCGTTTCCTCCTCGCACAGGATCGTCGTTTTTCCTATGCCGTTCTTTCCACACGCACCCCGTCCGATACCATCATGGGGGTTCACGAGTGGGAGTGCGAGAGACCGATGGGGAAGGATGCCGGAAGCTTCCGTCCGCCGAATACGTGGAATACCCCTAGGACAGGCTGATGTCGGGGCCGGATGGTCCGGTGGCGTCTGGAATATTGGACGGGTCCGGCGGTTGGAGTCCTGGGGACAGATCGTCCAATCCATGAATGGGAGTCATGCCGATCATGTGGCGGGTGGCGGTGGTGTTCCTTTGACGTCTGATGATCGGGAGCCGGCCACGCAGCAGGCCCGTGATCCGGTCGATGAGCATGGGGGAGAGGCGCTGGTTGGTGGAAAGCTGTTCGTGGACGATGTCGGGCACGTCGTCCAGAACACCGAGATCGTACCTGTCCCAATCATCGATGAGGGACAATTGCCAGTACGCGTTGTCCTCCTCTCCCCATTGGTCGGTCCAGAACGGTTTCGTCCGGTAGTCCCCGTTGTCCATGGCGTCGGGATCCATGCCGTTCCACAGGCTCGCTCCGCTGTCGTAGATCGGGGCGGGACGGATGGCGAAGGATTCCACGTCCCTGATCAGACCGAAATTGTTGTAATGCCGGTCCGTGTTGCGTAGCAGGAAGTCGAGGAACAGGAAATCATCCGTGGCGTGCATGATCGCGTCACGGTCGACGCCGAGCCGTTGGCAGGCGTCCACCCAGATGTCGCGCCGTTCCCGGTATCCTCCCTTCCGGAAGATCCGCATGATCTGTCCGGCGGGAATGAGCTCCTCCGTATCCGAAAGCATTTCGTCGCATGCCGACACCCTGGCCCCGTTGACCTTGCCCACACGGTATTCGACATGGTCGATGCCAAGCAGGCGGGCCGTTTTCCATGCTATCCGCTCGTTGTCGGGCTCCTGGCCGGACCGTCCCGCCTTGATGAGGGTCCTGACGCCGTCGTCACGGATGATCCACCGTTTGGGCAGGTCTCCGGCGCTGGTCACGTCCGGCGTGTTCACGTCGCCGATATGGGATGAGTCGCCGGTGAACAACGCCTTGCCGAGCCGTTCGTCGAAATCGTTGTGGAAGAAGTTGAGGTCCTCCCAACGCAGCGCGTCCATGCCGGCGGGACGGATCCAGTACTGGTCGGACAGGCTCAATCCCATGGAACGGTCGAGCAGTTCTTTTCCGGAGGGGATGCCCGTGGCCATGAGCAGCGTGCGTAGGCCGTCCCTTGTGGCGGGGATTCCCCGGGACCGCCACCATGCGGTCACCGAATCACTGTCGGGTCGGGGCTGTCCATCCACGTACATGCCGACCGGTACACGGCTCGGATCGAACACGTCACCCACTTCGAGGATGAAACCCGCGTTCGATGAGTACGCGAATTCCAGTACCGGATGGTTCCGGCACATTAGGACACGGTTCATTTCAAATAGCATCGGACCCCGCGATTATGGTGGATGGATTCATTGCTTCCCGTTTCCCATGGTAGCAACGTGGATGTCCTTCGTTCATGTGGACGTTCCAGGGGAAACGGACGGCCGGAACAGGTTCGGGAAACCCTTATATGGGTTTCCATCGTCCTGTTCCGGCCGTCTGTAGGATGGTATCGGATGTTCGGTTATGTTCGGGATGCGGTCTCGCTGGCTTGCTCATGCTGGAAGCCGTCAAGACCTGCGAAGAGGGTCAGACCAGGCCGACGCCGGGATCGTCCGGCCGCGTATCGTCCGGAACATCGGCCGGATCCGGCGGTTGGACATCCTGGCCCGGAGCATCCATGGCGATGGAGCCGTCCGTGGTTTTCGGATCATGACGGAGCCGTTCGACAAGGTCGATGAACGTGCGTTCCTCCTGTTCCACGCAGTCGAACAGGATGGAGCAGAACGGTTCGGGATCACCGTCGACCTGCCAGGATTCGAGACCCCGGGCGTAAACACGTCCGGCGTCATGCTTGATCGCCACGGGACGGTATCCGTTCTCCAACAGCATGAGGTTGAGCAGTTGCCGGCCGGTCCTGCCGTTGCCGTCCATGAATGGATGGATGTTTTCGAACATCGTATGGAACGCCGCGGCCTTGAGCAACGGGTGCGCGTCGCTTCCGTTCAGCCCGTCGATCAGGGCTTGCAGGTCGTCATGGATCTCCAACGGGTCGGCGGTCTTGACGCGGGTCGCGGTGATTCTCGCCAGATATCCGTAAGGACGGAACGTGCCGCGTGCGAACGGCTGCAGGTCCAATGCGGTCACCTCGTGGATCCTTTGGATCAGTTCCGGGTCGAGTTCACGTCTTTCGGAGGCGTATTCGCGGACGTAGGCCATGCCGTCGGCGACGCCGCGCGCCGCGAACACGAAACGTGCCGGGGAATCCGAGGGCACGAATTCGCCTTCCAATACGAGGGATGTGTCCTGAAGAGTCAGGGTCGATCCTTCGATGGCGTTTGAATTGTAGGTGTATCTCACGAGCCAGTCGCGGTCGTAATCGGATAATGCCATGGTTTCGACGCCATCCAACGGTTCCAGTGAGAGGGCGTGGGCGCGCAGGGTGTCGATGAGGTCCAGTCGGGTGGTGATTTCCGGAATCCGTTCAAGTTTGGCGAGGATGCCGGGCATGTCGTCGATATGTTGACGCAGTTGCGTGTTGGGCATGGTTTCTCCTTCTTTGGCTTATTTTACCGAACCGTGGTGGATCTGGTTCCTGAGAGAGAAACGGCCGGAACAGGGTCGGGAAACCGTCATGTGGTTTTCCGTCGTCCTGTTCCGGCCGCCTGTTTGTTGGAGGGGGAATTGGGTCAGCGCATGCCGTGGCGTGCGGTCACGTCCATGCGGCGGCGTTTCAGGTCGAGCGTGGCGGCGCCCATGCCGGCGAACGCGACGACGGCGAGGATGATGCCGTTCGTGTCCGCGCCGGTGGATGCCATGACCTTGTCGGCCTTGGCGGCCGCTTCGACCGTGGCCTGCTGGGCGGCGTTCAGACTGGTCTGGCCGGCATTGTCGTCATGCTTCGGGTTGGCGGCCTGCTGGGCCGTCTTGAGCGCTGCCTTCGCGGTCTCGTAGTCGCTCTTGGCCTGGGCTTCGACCGTCTGGGCCTGCTTGAGGTCGGCCTGCGCCTTGGCGAGGATCGTCTTGGCCTGGTCGAGCGCGTCCTGTGCTTCCTTGACCTTGGCCTGCGCGGTCTTGACGGCTTCCGTGTCCTTCGCGTCGCTCTTGGCCTTGGCGAGGAGTGCCTGCGCGTCGGTCAACGCCTGCTGCGCGTTCCTGACCGCGGTTTCGGCGTCCGTTTCGGCCTGCTTGGCCTTGTCGACCTCGTTCCTGGCGGCGTCGTATGCCTGGGTCTTCGCGTCCAGGTCGGCCTGCGCGGCGGCGAGGGCCTGGGTCCTGGCCGCGAGGTCCGTCTTGGCGTTTTCGAGGTCCTTGACCTGTTGGGCGGCCTTGTCGCTTTCCTTCTTGGCCTGCTCGTACGCGGTCTGGGCTTGGGTGAGTTCGTCCTGCGCGGTCTGCTTGGCCTGCTGGGCCTGGTCGGCTTCGCTCTTGGCCTGGTCGTATGCGGTCTGGGCCTTGGCGAGGGCGTTCTTCGCGTCGGTCAGCACGTCGAGACGCGTGTCGGCGGCGGTCTTGTCCTGTTCGGCCTGCTTGACATCCGTGTTGGCCTTGTCGAGCGCGGCCTGGGCTTGGGTGAGACGCGTCTGCGCCTGCTCGTCGGCGGATTTCGCCTGCTCGTACGCGGTCTGCTTGGCCTGGCGGTCGGTTTCGGCGGTGGTGAGGCTGGCCTGCGCCTGCTCGTCGGCGGATTTCGCCTGCTCGTACACGGTCTGCGTTTCTGCGGCCTTGCGGGTCGCGTCGGCGAGCAGCTGCGTGGTGCGTGCGGATTCGTCTTGCGTGTCCTGCAGGTAGGAGGTGGCCTTGTCGAGCGTGAGGACGGCGGACGCGTGGGCCGTGTTGGCCTTGTCGAGCGCGGTCTTGGCGGCCTCGACCTGCTTCAACGCGTCCTCGTACGTGGATTGCGCGGATTTGATCTGGTTGACGTACGCTTCGACCTTCGCGCGGTACACGCTGGCATCGAACGTGGTGTCGTTCGCGTTGTAGGAGTTCCAGTCGTTGAAGTACTCCTGCGTGAACGCGTGATCGTAGTTGGTCTCACCGTAGCCGCTGTAGGCCATGCCGGTGGCGATGTACTCCGGGTCGACGATGTTGAGGTAGTGGCCGACCTGCTGGTACAGGTCCGGGTACTTCAGGAAAACGTCGTACGGGGACAGCTTGGCGAGGTCCGGATAGTCGCCGGACTTCACGGCCGCGTCGTAGGTCTCCTTCTCGGCCGTGTACCAGTCGTCGTACGGATCGTCGTCGGAGAAGCCCCAGTCGAGGTTTTCGCCGACGTTGTCGTACTGGTAGTTGTGGTTGTAATGGCCGTTGGCCGCGTAGTTGGCCTGGACCATGGCCATCGCCATCGCGGTCTCGGACACCTTCAACGGTTCCAGACCATGGTCGGCGCGCAGCTTGTTGCATTCGTCGATCATGTCCAGGGCCTTGAGCAGGTTGTCGAGGCTGGTCGCGTCGTCCTTCGCGCCGATGTGCGTGTATTCCAGGTACTGGGACACGCTGTCGTCGGTCAGATACTTGTACGCCTGTTCGGCCTTGTTGGTCTTGAACCATCCGGCCGCGCCCTCGGCCTGCGCCTTCGCGGCCTCGTCCGCGGCCTGCTTCGCGGCGTCCGCGGCGGCCTGCGCCTTGTCGTACGCGTCCTTCGCGGCCGCATACTCGTCCTTGGTCCTGTCGGCCTGCGCCTGCGCGTCCCTCACGGCCTGGTCGGCCTTGTCGAGCGCGGCCTGCGCCTTGTCGTTGGCGGCCTGGGCGTCCTTCACGGCCTTCGCGTCCGTGTTCTTCGCGTCGGTGGCCTTGTCCAGGGCGGCGGAGGTCTTGTCGGCCTTCTCCTGGGCGGCGTCCTTCATGTCGTTCGCCTTGTCGAGCGCGGCCTTCGCCTGGTCGGCCTGGGTGCGGGTCTTGTCGGCCTCGGATTTCGCGGTGGCCTCGGCGACGGCGGCTTGGGCCTGCGCGGTCTTAGCGTCCTTCACGGCCTGGTCGGCCTGCTTGGCCTTGTCCTGCGCCTCCTGGATCTTGGCGGGATCGTTCGCGTCGCCCGCGATGCGGGTGGCCTCGTCGAGCAGGCTCTTCGCCTGGTCGGCCTTCTGCTGGGCCTGCTGCGCGGCGTCGGATGCCTGGTCGGCCTTCGTCTGGGCTTTGCCGAGCGCGTCCTGCTTCGCGGTGGTGGTCTGGTCGAGCTTGGTCTTGTCGGTCGAGTCGACCTTCCGCTGCGCGTCCTTCACGGCCTGTTCGGCCTGTTCCTTGGCCTTGGCGGCGTCGTCACGGATGGACTGGCTGTCGTTCATGGCCTTCTTGATGGTCTCGGCGTTCTTCGCGCTCTGGTCGGCCTTGTCCTTCGCGGCGGCGAGGCTGTCGTGGGCCTTGTCGAGGTTGGTCTGGGCCTGGTTGACGCCCGTCTGGGCGGCGGCCACGTTCGGATCGTTGTTGATGGTGGTCTCGACCTGCTGTTGCGCCTGCTGCACGTTCTGCTGGGCCTGCTGCACGCCGGTCTGGGCCTGCTGGCCCTGCTGCTGGGCCTGCTGGGTGCCGGCCGTGGCCTGGTCGAGGCTGGTCTTCGCGTCCGTGACGGCCTGCTGGGCCGCGGCGACCTGGTCCTGCTGGGGCTGCGTGGTCGGCTGGGCCGCGGCCTGGTCGACGGCCTGCTGGGCCTGCTCGACGGCCTGCTGGGCCTGTTCGACCGGGGTGGTCGCGGTCTCGTCGGCCATTGCCGGCGCGGCGATGGTGCCCACGACGGCCACGGATGCGACGGCCGTTGCGAAAGCCTTCTTGTTCATAATTCTCCCTCCAATGCCATGCCCCGTATCGGGGTCGTGGCTCCAATGGAAACATCCCTGCGACGTTTCCGACAACCATTCCACGTGCCCCCAATCCGATATCGGCGCCATCGGCGTGTCGCGGTCTCGGAGGCATATGGCGCGCATACCCACCAGTCTACTCCCGCATGAGGCGGTGCCGGCGTGTGGGCGTCTACCGTTTCATGCCGTGACGTCCGTACGGACGGACGCGTGGCCTGGACTCGACCATCGCCACGGGCATGCCCGCGAGCAATGCCACACCGGACACGAGCAGCGGGCGCGCGTCACGGCCGGTGGTCCTGGGCGCGTCCTCGGGATAGGGCGCGTCGTCCGGCATGCTCACGCGTTCGCCCGTGACGAGCAGCCGATACGTGTTCAGGAAGATCGGAGTGCAGGTGACCAGCGTCACCAGGTCGCGTCCCGGCTGGATGCGCACGTCGCGCAGATCGTCCGGATCGACCTTGCGGATGCGTTCGACCTTGTAGGCGAGGGTCTGGGCTGCGACCCTCACGTAGAACACGTCACCCTTCCTCAATTCGGTGAGCCGGGTGAACAGGGCCTTGTCGGCCACTCCCGTATGTCCGGTGATCACACTGTGGGTGCTTTGCCCGCCGACGGGCAGGCTGGTGCCGTGAAGGTGTCCCGCACCGTTCTCCAACGCGTACGCGTCGGCCCCGTGGCGGACGGGCAGGTCCACGCCGATGGACGGGATCTCGATGGTCGCCATGATCCCGTCGCCGAAATCCAGCAGGTTCTGGTATTCCGTGTCCGATTTGAACCCGAAATCACCATCGATGGTCCCGTCCTTGCCGGACGTCTCTCCGATGACATGCGGCGTGGCGGCGAGCCTCCGGTTGTACTCGCGGGCCTTGGCGACCATGCGCGCGTACTTCTCGGCGGAATGGTCGTCCTTCGCGGCCAGGGCGGACGATTCGGCCGCCCTGCGGGCCGCTCCGGCCTGTTCCACGCCAAGCCAAGCGAACGTGCCCACGCCCGCCAGGCAGAACACGACCGTGACGGCGATGAGCGCGCGGAACACGCGTCTCGAATGCCGTGCGCGTATGCGGCGCAGGCGCCGCATGCGACGTCCCTCCGAAGCACGTTCGCCCTCGATGATCCAATCCCAATCCATAACGTCCATACCTTTGCCACGATCCGTTCCACGAATATCGACGGGGATGGGCAACGGGAAGGGCCGGCGTCCGGACCATTCCGCCCACGTCCGAATGGAGTTGGTGGATGGCCGTCCGCCGGCCCTTCCGTCACCGGGTTCCGGTCACTCGTCGTCCGGCATGCCGTGGCCGTTCATGCGTCTGGTGAGCATGACGGTCGAGCCGATGCCGAACATGAGCAGCAGGACGCCGCCCGCGATGGCGATCGGCAGGCCGATACCGCCCGTTTCGACGAAGTTCTCGTGAACCTCCTGCCATTGCGCGTACAGGGTGATGTCCTTGTCCTGCAGCGGGACTTGGCCGCCATCCTTATAGACGACGTCCGCCTTACCGGGTTTAGTGCCCCAACCCTTGAACACGTACTTGTCGCGTTTGAACGACTTGGACGTGTCACCGGGAATGGTCACATCCGAATACTGCCAGCCGGTCGTGTTCGGATGCGAACCGGTGCCGCCGTTCGCGTTGTAGACCACGTTGGCCTGCAACCGCTGCCAGTGCGCGTACACGGTCACGCTGCCCGTCAACGGCCTGGTCCAGTCGTACAGGCCCGCATTGTCCTGCGGTCCCGTGTACCAGCCGAGGAACCTGTAGCCGCGGATCTTCGACACGTCGCCCGCCCGCCAGCCGGACCCGTCCGCCGCGGCCGTGTTGTACGGCACGCTCACGGACGCCGGGGTGGACGGCATCTGGCCGTTCCATGTGGCCGGCTTGTTCGTGTCGTAGGTGAGGACCGGGTTGCCGACCCATACCGCGTACACGGTCATGCCGCCCTCGACCATCGTGACCTCGGCCTGCGCCTGGGTCGCGTTCCGGTCCTGGTTCCAACCCAGCTGGGTGTGGCCCGGACGCGACAGCATGCTGGAATCCCAGCAGTCGTCGTCCTTCGCCATGGTCGCCAACGTGATGCGCTGGCCGGCCGGATAGTAGACCTGGCATCCGGACACCACGTCCGTGCTCGTGTCGATGGTCTTGACGGTCACGCTGCCGTCCTCATGCGTGGTGGTCCGCTGCACGAGGTCCGACACCTTGCCGTCGGTCTCGTCCGTCACCGTTCTCACCGTTCCGGTGGTCTTGGTCTTGGCGGGCTGGACGGTGTTCTCCCTGCCGCGTTCGTTCGACGGAACCTCGCCGGTGGCATCCGAAGCGTTCTTGTCGTAGTCCAGGCGGTATGCCTTGTCGAACACGATGTCGTCGAGCACGTTGCCGTAGTCGAGCTGCTTGGCGTCGATGCTCTTGAACGTGAAGCGGGTCGTGGTCTGCCCGTCGGGGATCAGGTAGGTGCCCTCGTAGGTCTCCCACTGGTCGGCGTGGTGGCGGTTGTTGCCGTTCGTGACCTTGGTGGCGATGGTCGTGGACTTCTCGTTGAGTTTATCGCCGTGCCCGTTGACGGTGGTGCGGGTCATCTCGACGGGCTGCTCGTGGCCGGGCGTGCCGATCATGACCTGCATCTTATCGAGATACGTGCTGTTGAGGCTGGCGTGCTTCAACCGCACCTTGTACAGGGTGCCGGGCACGGTCCTGATGTCCTGGTAGATGGCGGTGCCGGCCTCGTAGGCGCAGAGCTCCGCGTACACGTTGTCGGCGGTGGAGTCGTCGTACTGGAGTTCGACCGCGTTGGCCTTCTGCTGGACGTTGCTTCCGGCCTTCTGGGTGCTGGTCCAGCCGAACTTGGACTTGTCCCACCCGTTGATGGCGGTCCACTTCCAGCTGGAGCCATTGGGAAGGCTGGTGGCGTGCAGGGTCTTGCCCGCGTTCGGGTCGATGCTGGTCCAGCCGCCGAAGCTGTCCTTCCACTGGTCGTGGTAGTTCACGCTGAAGTCGCCGTTGACCAGATGGTCCGGCAGGCTGGCGTTGGTATCCGCGACGGTCTTGACGGTTCCGCTGGTCTTGGTCTTAGCGGGCTGGGTGGTATTCTCCTTGCCACGCTGGTTCGACGGAACCTGACCGGACGCATCGGCCGAGTTCTTGTCATAGGTGAGCTTGTATGCCTTGGTGAAAACCACGTCGTCCAACAGATTTCCGGTGTTGAAGGACGGCGAGTCAACGCTCTTGAACGTGAACACCGTCACATCGGAAGTGGCTACATAGACTCCCTCATAAGTCGCCCACTGTCCGTCATGGTTCCGTGACGAATGATATCCAAGCCCGGAACCCCATGAGATCTCGGCCTTGTTCGATGCGTGGGTCGAAATGGTCGTGGATGCCGTGGACTCCCCGATGGCGTCAAGCCCGTTCTGGGACTCGACACGGGTCATCCTCACCGGCTGCTCGTTTCCATCCGCCCCGATTAGAACCTGCATCTTGTCCAAATACTCGCTGCTCAAACTGGCATGCTTCAACCGCACCTTGTACAGGGCACCGGGCGTGGTGCGGATGTATTGGCGGATGCTGCTCTGTGCCTGATATGGAGAGAGCTCGGCGTACATGTTGCCCGTACGTGAATCCCTTTGAAGTTCGACCTCGTTCGTATGCCATTGCGAGGACCCCTCCTGGACGCCAGACGTTTTTCCGGCCTCGCTGGAATCCCACGCGAATCTATCCGAATCGAAGGTCGACGGGAGGGAGACCCATTTGGTGGGATTATCGGACTCGTAGACCATCTTGTCCTTGCGGCTGACACCCCACCAGTTCCTCTTCTTGTCACGAAGGTTCTGGCTTAAGACATCAGCTCCCGGATATTCGAAATCGCCGTTGACCAATTCGGTCGGCAATCCGTCAGAGGTATCCACGACGGTCTTCACCGTGCCGGTCGTCTTGGATTTGGCGGGCTGGACGGTGTTCTCCTTGCCACGCTGGTTCGACGGGACCTCGCCGGCGGCATCCGAAGACTTCTTGTCATAGGTCAACTTGTAGGAACGGGAGAATTCGATGTCGTCCAGATCATTGCCGGAATACCATTCCGCGGACGCGACGGATTTGAAGGTGAAACGTACCGCGGTGACCCCGTCGGGCACGAGATACGTGCCAGAGTACGTATCCCACTTCTTGTTGTCCGCGCGGTCGGACGTGGTCGGGGTTGAGATGGTGGTCATCTTCTCGCCGACCTTGTTGCCGTTCTCGGACGCGATGCGGGTGGCCTCCTGCGTGGTCTCCTTGTATGGTTCGCCGATCATGACCTGCATCTTATCCACGTAGGCGCTGGTCGCGCTGGAATGCTTCAGGCTCCATGTCATCATGGTGCCCGGCGTGACCTTCACGTCCTGGTAGATCGCGGTGCCCTGCTGGTCGGCGGTCAGTTCGGCGAACTGGTTGTGGTGGACGGAATCGTAATTGAGTTCCACATTGCCGGCCTCGCAGCTCATGCCGGGATAATGCGCGTCTCCCTGGGTGGAATTCCATGCGAAACTCGACCTATTCCAATTGGGAATGGCCCTGCCTGTGGTGGACATGGCGCATCCCGAACCGTATTTGCCGGTACCGGGATTGATGGTGGCGAACCGCTTGCCCTTGTTGTTTTTGTTCGAACTCGACCCCGCCAGTCCCGTCCATGACGGCACGGATGGATAGTCGAAGCTGCCGTTGACGATATGGTCCGGCAGGTTGTTCGTGTCATCGGCCGCGAGCTTC